>Ga0351952_1068_pt1 | contig 12914 bp, 14 predicted proteins | sample BONcelT113001H15_FD_205817 | JGI IMG/M metagenome (GOLD analysis project Ga0351952, IMG submission 205817) | Enriched cells from coal bed in the Powder River Basin, Montana, United States - BONCAT cells T11 rep3 HSBNCT.T11.300.1.H15 ... | reverse complement strand
TACGTAATTTGACCGGCTGAGTACCAAATTCATTATTGACAACCCATTGCGCGGAAGGTTGGTCTATACCTGTAACTTTGTGTTTTTGGTAGGCAACAGGTTTGAAGTTCCATTTTCCAACCTCTTGCTGAAAGAGTGTAAATTCCTTGCCGGACTGGCGCAGAAGAGAACATATTGAGTCATTGAAATAATTCTGGTGCCTCAACTCTTCGTACTGTTTAATGATAGGGATCAATCTTACAAAAAGAGGATTAGCTTCAAGCGTTTTTTTATCGACTCCCCCCAGCATTGACAAACCTGCATTATTACCTATCATTTTACAGCCGAGATATTCTATATCATCGGGGAAAGTGGGGTCAACCTGTGGAGGATCCCATGTTTGATTACTCCACCATCCAAGTTGGAGGGGAAGAAGTAGCCCCCCGTTTCCTGCTGCAGCCAGCCTGTTTATCTCGGGGGTATGGCCACGGAAAACACCATGCTGGTAAGTCTGCGATTTCATTGATGCTAAATGTATATCTATGAACCTCTTATACCCCCTAACACCTCTGTCCCATGCCTGCCAACGTGAACGGTAATGCCACCAGTGATGCGTCATCCCGGCCATTTCCATGCCGACAGGGGTCTTTAGATTTTTTGCTACCGCGGCAATAAATTTAGTCCCATAATACCAGTAGTTTTCAGGACCGCCCGGTACGTCGCTTCCATCTATTGCATCAAAATAAACGCCGTCAAATTTGCATTCATCTACAATTTCTGCTGTCCTTTTGGCTATTTCATCAAATAGAGCAGTTTCTCCTCCCGGAGCAAACCGGTCCCAAAGCTGCTTCAGGTGAAAGGCTTTTTCGTTAACTGCATGGCCGGATGCTTTTGTTCCGTGCATTCCCCGCTTGCAACCGGTAAACTTATACGGGGGAGTATCAGTAACCCCACTAAACACAACCAGTTCTTTGCCAATTCTGACAGTGACACTGTTGCGTACAAAAAATCCTGTTATGGTTGAGACATTTGCCGTTGATTCATTTACAACTATGTCAGTATCATTAGCATTCACAGGTTTTGCGAGTGTAAAAGAAGTAGAATATGCCAGGTCCTCGCTTGGAACAGACAGGAGGAATGAACGCAAGCTGTAGTTTTTTTGCCAGTAGCACAGGTGTCTCACCTCAGGAAGGATCATGGATCAGGATGGAGAAGAAATTTGAACCATGGCTTAATCTTGAAAATAACAAAGCGCTGGGAGTATGGATCAAAGGCGATGGTAATGGAGAATTGCTTAATCTAAGGATTGAAAGTCCTGTTCACCTATCTCATGGCGGCCGTGGCGATCATTTTATAGAGATAGATTTCATTGGTTGGAAGTATTTCGAATTGGTTGAGATCGAATCATCAAAATTCAGCGACTTTATCTGGCCCGACTCCGATTTATTCGTTTACCGTTCGTATAACGCCAAAGTAAAATATAATACGGTTGATAAATTGCAGTTCTGGTACAACAACCTTCCTGCGGGGAAAGATGTTAACTGTCTGATTGGCACTGTTAAATCGCTCCCTATGGTCTCAAACACGATTGAAAATCCTTCTGTCACCATTGGAAATGAAACAATTGTATTTCCGGTAAAGATGGAGTCGGGTATGTACATCGAATTCAAATCAAAGAATGACTGTAAGTTATATGGTCAAAAAGGGGAATTTCTTCAGGATGTGGTTATTGAAGGCAATGTTCCGGCATTTGTCGAAGGCAATAATCAAATTTCCTTTAAGGGCAACGGCATAAAAGGTATAAATTTAAGGGTACAGGTAACAGTTATAAGCGAAGGGAAACCTTTATGAAATTAACAAGCTGTTTTATTTTATTTTTTTTCTTTTTTTGCTCGGTTCTCAGCTATTCACAAAGCAAAACCCGCATTGCCTGCGTAGGGAACAGCATCACCTATGGATATAAAATCGAAAATCGGGAAATAAACAGTTATCCTGCTCAATTATCTGCAATGTTGGGAGAAGACTACGAGGTGCAAAATTTTGGGAAAAGCGGTGCCACGTTGTTGCGCAAGGGAAAGGCACCTTATTGGACCAGCAATGAATTTAAACATGCTTTGGATTTCCAACCCGATTGGGTATTTATCAAGTTGGGAACCAATGACAGTAATCCCGTCAACCGGATTTTCCTCACTGAATATGTTCAGGATTACAAGGATCTGATCGTCTCTTTTCAGCAGTTACCAAGCCATCCGAGAATTGTTATCTTACTGCCGACACCGGTTTTTTTATCAGACAGCACGGGCATTACCTCTGGCATAATTACTGAAAGGATAACTCCGATGATACGACAGGTAGCTTATGAAACGGGCTGTGAAGTGATCAATTTGTACAATTTGCTGATTGATTCCCCCCAGTTGTTCCCTGATAAAGTACATCCTTCGGCAGAAGGTACAGCCTTGATAGCCAAGCGGATTTTTGAATTGGTCAGGATGAAATCAGATCCGTCGTTCAGCCTTTCGAAGAAGCTACCCCAAGCTGCAAAACCTTTCAATTTTTATGGTTTCCAGGGCTATGATTTTACTTTTAGGGGCAGAAACGCCAAAATTGTTATACCAAAAATTGCAGCGCCCGGCCATCCCTGGGTTTGGCGTGCGCGTTTCTGGGGACACGAGCCTCAGACCGATATTGCCCTGCTTGAAAGAGGATTTCATGTGGTCTATTGCGATGTTTCTGAAATGTTCGGAAATAAGCAGGCGTTATCCATCTGGAACGATTACTATAAACTCCTTACAAGAGCAGGTTTGGCAAAAAAATCGGTGATGGAAGGGATGAGCAGGGGAGGTGTGTATATCTACAGATGGGCGGCTACTTATCCGAAACGTGTTTCTGCGATATATGCAGATGCTCCGGTTTTAGACCTGAAAAGCTGGCCGGGAGGCAAGGGTAAAGGCAAGGGTAAAGGCAAGGGTAGCCCCGAAACCTGGGATATTTTCAAGAAGGATTTCAACATCAAATCGGAAGACGAAGCAACTGCTTTTAAAGGAAACCCGATAAATCTAACCAGAAAGCTCGCAAAGGCAGGATTCCCGATGCTCCATGTGGTAGGCGATGCAGACGATGTGGTACCTGTTGCTGAAAATACGGCTCTGTTTGAACAAAAAATAAGAGATGCGGGAGGTTCCATTCAGGTTATTCACAAACCGGGAGTTGGACACCATCCGCACAGCCTTCAAAATCCGCAGCCAATCGTTGATTTTATATTACGGGCCACAGTTACCGGATTTCAAAGAAGAAGATTCCTGTTATATCAGTACCTTAATTGAGGTGACAGATTCAGGAACGAATTGTAGTACAGTATTTTGCCCTGAATAGGGCTTAAATATCAAAAGAGCCAATTTATCAGAATAATTTAAACGAATAAGTTTTTTAATTGAAAAAATCTTTAAATCACTTCGAAATATATTTCTATATGAATTGTAAAATTTATATAATTTGATTATAATTGCATCAATATGTGAGTGTTAACTCGTCGTTCTTCCATTTGTGAACCATTAGGTGACCTTGATAAAAACATCAAGTATAAACTACTGATTCAATGATATTTGCGGCCTAAAAATATAATCCGGTCACCCCGACAAAATAACAAAAGCCAATGCAGAATAAATTTGTATTGGTTTTTGTATTTTTAGACCCCATATTCTCCCTATATTTATTCCTGAAAGCAATCCATCAGTACAGTATGTGCCGATGGTCCTTCGTTAAAAAGTAAATCCAGAATGCTTAAATCTGGGATAAATCCGAATTTTTCAGAAAAAACCTGTGTGTAAGGTCGGGCTGTAAAATTTGGATCATGGGCGTTCATGTGTGCCTTTGGACTGATCTTTTCCCTGAAATTTGCACAGTTATCAGGTATTTGTTCGAATGATTCCGTGAGGATTAATTGGGCTGGTATTTCCAGAATTTCGAGAATAGTCCCGGTAATTTGCTGATTGAAATCGAACAGGAATACTGATTTTTTTCGGAAAAAAGGTTCCAGATCATCGGCATAATATTCAAAAAAAGGGGAGGAGTTATAGGCTGAAAAAATGGTCCGCCAATGGTTTCGCTGCCATTCTTCATCGTAAGCAATGCGTAAATCTTTGATTTTAATTTTTTGTTCCCGGCCTTTTTCAACAGGCACAATGAGGGGAATCGGACCATTTGCTCCCAGAATTACCGTTCTGTTTCGGTAAGTTTGTTTTATGAAATGTTCGTGCTGCTCAATGTGAATCTCGGGATATGCTATCAGTTTCGAAAAATACCTGACAGGTGCAAAATAGGCGGTGCTCAGCAGTATCCCATTACCTTGTGACATGTTTTATTCGTTAAAAAATCCGCCTTTGTAGTCGCTTCCCATTTTTATTCCTTCTGAAGTGATATCGTCATCTTTATCAGCAACAGCATGGTCATTTTCAAGTTCATTGATAACTTTTTTCAATTCTCTCTTTAGCTTCAAGATTCGCGGAAGTTGCATCATCAAGGCCAGTAAAAATCCGAAAATCAATCCAACAATCAGAACCAGCACCAATGGAACATCAATTATTTCCCAATGGAAAAAACGGATGTTGATCAGCAGGTGGTTCTGAATGGTGAAAATGATCAGAAGCGCCGAAAGAATAAAAAATACAATTACTTTTCCTGACATGATTGTTTTTTAATGCACAAATGAAAACAGTCGGCTCCAACGAATTTTGTTATAAAAAGGTTGATCCTTGTCCATCGAAAGCCAGATAAACACTGCTTTACCAACAACATGGTCTTCCGGAACAAATCCCCAGTAACGCGAATCGGCCGAGTTATGGCGGTTGTCGCCCATCATCCAGTAATAGTCCATTTTGAAGGTATAGCTGCCGGTTGCTGCACCGTTAATGTAAATGGTGCTGTCAGTTATTTTCAGATCGTTGGCTTCATATAAGTCAATAATTCGCTCATAAATAGGCAGGTTCTCAATTGTTAGTTTTACGGTTTGCCCTTTCTTCGGAATTTCAAGTGGACCAAAATTGTCAACGTTCCATGGGTAATTGCTGCTGTAAGGGAAAATGTTTTGATCCCAGTTTGAAGCAGGTATCAAAGTTCTTTGTACTGAAGTTACATTTTTCATGGCCTTCAGTTTTTCTTCATTCTCCTGAGTCAAAGGGAAGAAATATTGCGTGTTGGAAGCCATATGGCGGTCGTCTTCCGCAATTTTCATCTGATCGAGTGTGCGTTTGTTGATCCCTGTTCCATCGGTGGTTACAACATTGTCGTACTGCATTCCGGGGAAATGTTGCTGCTCTTTTCCATTAACGAAAAGTTGTCCGTTCTTGTATTCCAGCACATCGCCGGCAATCCCCACGCAGCGTTTAATGTAGTTTTCACGTTTGTCAACCGGACGGGCAATAATCTCACCGAAAGTTTCTTTTTCCTTCCATACACGATCGCGGCCATAGCTTCGCACCAACTGATAATAGCTTTGGTTCTGAACATTCACAGCGACGGTATCTCCTTCAGGAAAATTAAAAACAACCACGTCATTGTTTTTTACTTTTCCAAAACCTGCAATACGTTTGTATGGTTTTTTAATCCACTCAACATACGATTTTTTGGTTTTTGACAATGGCATCGTGTGATGCACAAAAGGAAACGACAAAGGTGTGTTGGGCAGTTTCGGTCCGTAGGAAGTCTTGCTTACAAACAGGTAATCGCCGATGAGCATCGATTTTTCCATTGAAGACGTAGGAATCGTGTAAGCTTCGATAAAAAACATACGGATGAAGGTAGCTGCGATTACAGCAAAGATAATTGCATCGACCCATTCAACTACTTTGGTTTGTTTGCCATCCGGCGCGTTTTTCTTTTTCCAGAACGACCAGTGAACTTTCTTGGTAATATACATATCGAAGATTACCCCAAGGCCAATCAGCCACCAGAAATTTTGCAGCCACAGCACCCATAAGAAGTAAATCAGTCCGGCAACGGCAAATTTGAACCATTTATTGGTTAATAATTCTTTCATTTTTATCGTGAATTTTAAATGTTTAGCAAATCATTCATGGTTAAAACTCCCTTTTTCCCGTTTGAAAATTCAGCTGCCAAAACTGCTCCGAAAGCCAGGCCTTTCCGGTTTTTTGCGCTGTGTGTAATTTCAATAAAGTCAACTTCCGAATCGTATTTAATGATATGGGTTCCCGGAACTTCACCTACACGTTCAGAAATAATTCCGATTTCAGCAGGATTTTCAGTTTCCCGATTTACCCAATTGGTTTTTGATGGAATATTTTCAATGATCCCTTCTGCCAAAGTAATGGCGGTTCCGCTGGGTGCATCAAGTTTTTGTGTATGATGTATTTCTGTCATTTCAATTTTATATTCATCGAGGTTGGCCATCAAAGCTGCCAGTTTTTTGTTCAGCGAAAAGAAAATGTTCACTCCCAGACTGAAATTGGAGGTGTAAAAGAAAGTTCCGTTCAGATTTTTGCAATTTTCAATAACTTCCGGTTTTCGGTCGAGCCAGCCCGTTGTACCTGAAACCACCGGGATTCCGGCTTCGAAACAAAGTTTGTAGTTGTTTACTGCCGATGAAGGCATGGAAAATTCGATGGCTACATCTGCCTTTTGAAGGTTTTGAATGGTAAGTTCTTCCGGATTACTGATATCAATTTTTAAAACAATTTCGTGTCCGCGGCCAAGTGCGATTTTTTCAATCTCTTTGCCCATTTTCCCATAACCGATTAATGCAATTTTCATTCTTAAGTATTCTTAAATTTTGGTCAGCAAAGATATAAAATCAACCCTAATATCGAGATAACTAATGAAGTAATCTCTTTTTTCCGCCTTCATGCATTGTTTGTCGATAAAAAGGACATCCGGACAATTTTTATTATTCTACTGAACTGATCCTTGGGCATGAAGTTTTATCTTTAAATTTGCGATCTGAAAGGTTATATTTCCAACAAATCAACCTATACGTATGTTGTTTTTTTTAATTGAAACAAAATGGAGCGTGAAAAAAAGTTAAAACTTGTCGCAACTGATCTGGATGGTACATTTTTAAAAAATGACAAGTCGATTTCACAAGAGAATCTCGATGCTTTGGATTCGTTGGGCGAGATGGGAATTCTGAGGGTGGTGGCCACTGGCAGGAATTTGCAAAAGACGCAGGAAGTGATTGCAAGCCATGTTCCGTTCGATTACATTGTTTTCTCATCGGGAGCCGGAGTTTACGATTGGAAAAACAAGAAGCTTCTCTTTTATCAGAATCTAAACAAGTCGGTTGTTCGGCAATTGTCGGATTATCTGGTTGCCCGCGACCTGAATTTTCACCTTTTTAAACCTGTTCCGGAGAATTTTAAATGCTGGTACTTCCGCGGAAGTGTTCCCTGTTCCGAATTTGAAAGATATTTCGACTTTCATCAATCCCACTCAGAAGAGTTGCTAACCAATCAAAATATTGATTCGGAAGCATGTCAGTTTTTAGTTGTTTTTCCAAATGATCCCGATCGTTTTCATTTGTTGAAAGACGAGATTCAGAAGAATTTTCCGGAAGTGAAAGTGGTCAGGACCAGTTCACCGCTTGAGACTGATTACATATGGATGGAAATATTTCACCATTCGGTTTCGAAAGGGAATGGCGTGAAATATTTGTGCGATTGGCTGAAAATTGAACATGAATATACACTGGGCATCGGAAATGATTTCAACGATATGGATTTGCTCGAATTCACCAATTTTTCATACATCGTTGAAAACGGACCTCAGGAATTGAAAGAATTATTTTTGCCTGCCCGGTCGAATGAGGAAAGCGCTTTTGCCCATGCAGTTGGGGAGCATTTCTAAATATTTTTCCTGAATAGCAATTCTGCCTTTTGAAGTTGATCCGGTTTACCCAGATCCATCCAGATGGATGAATTATCTACAAATCCATGAATAGCTTCGGTTTGAGCCAGTCTCAGATAAAGATCCATGATTGGGAATTTACCGGTTTCTGTAATTAGTTTGAATATTTCGGGTTGAACGATCTGAATTCCGCTAAATGCATAGGGAACCGAATTGGCAAATTTATCTTCACGGCATATTTTCGTTTCGCTGTTGTCAAAGTTTTTCCATCCGGCAAGCTGAAGATGCTGGTCGAACATCAAATACCGGGAAGTTTCCCTTTTCCTTACCACTAAAGTTGTCAGAGAACCCGAAGTTAAATGATGTCTTTCAAGCAAATTCAAATCAAGATTGCTGATCACATCTACATTGTAAATCATGATTGGCTCGCTGCCTGTCAAAAATGTTTCCGCTTTTTTTAACCCGCCACCGGTATCGAGCAACTCTTCCCGTTCGTCAGAAATGTGAATGGTTATTCCTGGAAAGGATTGGTTTTCCAGAAAAGAAATAACCTGATCTGCAAAATGAAAAACATTGATTGTAATGTCGGTGATTTGATGTGATATCAGTTTTTCAATGGCATGTTGCAGCAATGGTTTTCCGGCAAGTTGAACCAATGCTTTCGGTTTATCGCTGGTATGTTCTTTCAGGCGGGTTCCCAACCCTGCTGCAAAAATGAGTGCTTTCAATATTGCTGGTTTTGATTTTTTCAAAAATAGACATATTGATCATTCAATCAGGTTTTCAGATGATTTTTTTTTCGATAGTCGATTTCCACAAATCGTGTGAATTTTATTAATTTCCGGATTAAACTTTTTTGGTATGAAACAGTCAATGCATCAGTAAATAAACAAATCAGTATTAAAAAATTAATCAGATGAAAAAAATAAGCATATTAATGGTAATGTTTCTGGTTTTATCAGGAATTACCTTCGCACAGGAACGTGGTGGTGGCGAACGTCCATCAAGAACTCAGCAGTCGGGCAGGCCCGGAGGAATGGGCGACCGGCAGCAAATGACTCCGGAACAAAGGATAGAGCGCCAAACTCAACAGTTGGTTGAACAATTGAAGCTGACCAAGGACCAGGAGGCAAAAGTGACTGCAATCAACAAAAAATATCAGGATAAGCAATCGTCAGTCGATTGGTCGAAAATGCGCGATGCCAGCGATGCTGAGCGGACAAAAATACGTGCTGAAATGACCAGGGTTCAGGCGGAAAAAGACAAGGAGATCAAAGCCATTTTGAAGGCTGACCAGATCAAGTTGTACGATGAAATGCTGAAAAAGCGTGAAGAAAACAGAAGGAACGGCCAGGGTCGCATGGGGGGCCAGGGCGGCCAGGGTCAGTAGTGAGTAATTAGTTTGGTTTTAAGAGAGAAAGGGGCGAAAGCCCCTTTCTTATTTGGTCAGATCATCTCTCAATGCCAGCATTTTAATGGCGGTAACTGCAGCTTCGTCGCCTTTGTTTCCCAACTTGCCTCCTGCACGATCGAGTGCCTGTTGCTGATTGTCGGTAGTAAGTAATCCGAATATAAATGGCTTGTTATATTTTATATTCAGGCTGGTAATTCCCTGGGTTACTCCTTCGCAGATAAAATCAAAATGGCGGGTTTCGCCCTGAATTACACAGCCCAGAATGATGATTGCATCTGACTTGGTAAATTCTGCAAGGTATTGCGCTCCCAAAGTAAGTTCAAAACTTCCGGGAACATGCTTAAGGATAATGTTTTCCTCTTTTGCTCCGTGTTTCAGCAATGTATCAAATGCGCCTTGTGCCAATGCGCCGGTAACTTCATAGTTCCATTCTGAAACTACAATCCCGAACTTCATTTCTAAAGCTGAAGGAACTGAAGACAAATCATATTCAGATAAATTTTTCGTAGCCATTTTGTGAATTTAAAATTTGGGTAAAAATAAAAAATCCCCTGCAATGAGGGGACTTTTTTATATCGTCAGTATAACAAACGTTTTTAGCTGTTCGTTTTAACTTTTACGCGGGCAATGTATTTATCAATATTTCTTCCTTCGTTGCTTTCAGGAAATTTTTGTTTGATGGTTTCATATATTTTCAGCGCTTCTGCACTTTTACCTGTGCTTTCGAGCAACTCAGCAGCTTTAAGCATATAAATCGGAGTTGTCAGCTCGTTTTCATTCAACTTGTATGCTTTGGTGTATAAGTCAAGCGCTTTGTCTGTTTTTCCCAGTTCAAGCTGAGCATCGCCCTGAGCGCCTATTGAAATAGGTTTTAATAGTATGTCCTTGGTTTTGAATTTTTGCAGGTATTCAATAGCCTCTTCAAATTGGCCTAGCTGCAAATAGGAAACTCCGGCATAATATTTTGCCAGGTTGGCGGCATCGGTTGAACCGAAGTCGTCAATAATATCAAGAAATCCAAGGTTGCCACCATCTCCGTTGAGCGCAAGATTGAACGAATCTTTTTCAAAGTAATTCTGAGCCACGTACATTTGATCTTTTGCTTCCTGATCGCGTGGTTCGAGGTAAAACTTGTTTAACGCAAGATACCCAACTACGACAATTACAATTGAACCAATCACTATTGAAATCAGTTTTTGGTTTGATTCGAGAAATTGCTCGGTTTTGGTTAACGCACTTTCTACTTCGGTTAAATTATCAGCCTGGTTGTTTTTTTTGTCTTTTGTCATTTCGTAAAGTCTATTTTCAAAAATCGTGAGGCAAAAATATATTATTTTCAAAAATAAATGGCAGTTTTCAGATTTTAAATTGAATATTAATGAACACTTTGATGTTAATCGCTTCTTAATCGATTATTTTCATCGGTTCCGATGTAGAAATTTGTAGTTTTGTGTCGTCAAAACGGTCCTGAAATATGTTTATTCAAGAATTGTCGCTCGTAAATTTTAAAAACTTTGAACATTCGGAATTCAAGTTTACTGATGGCTTAAATTGTTTCATTGGCAATAATGGCGCAGGAAAAACCAACCTTGTGGATGCAATTTATTATTTGTCATTTTGTAAAAGTTTTCTGAATTCGATTGATGCCCAGAATATACGGTTTGATCAGGATTTTTTTATGATTCAGGGAAAATACTCCCGGCTCGATTCGGAAGAAACCATTTATTGCGGACTTAAACGAAACCAGAAGAAAATTTTTAAACGGAACCAGAAGGACTACCGGAAATTATCTGAACACATCGGGCTGATTCCTTTAATAATTGTAACCCCTTTGGATACCAACCTTATTTCGGGAGGGAGCGACGAACGCCGAAGGTTTGTTGATACGGTGATTTCGCAATATGATGCCGTTTATCTCGAAAACCTGATCAGATACAACAGGGCGTTGCTTCAGCGCAATAATTTGCTCAAGCAATTCGCCGGAAGAAATGCTTTTCAGTCGGAAGCGATTGAAATTTGGGACGATCAGCTTGTCAAATACGGACAACAGATATATGCCGAACGAATGATTTTCATTGACAAACTTCAGCCGGTATTTCAGCAGTACTATCAGCTAATTTCAGGAGGTAAAGAATTGGTTGGTTTAAAATTGCAGTCAGATTTGCTGACCAATGATTTTGACCAGCTTTTAAAAAGTACAATAGGCCGCGACCGTATGTTACAATACACCTCGACCGGTATCCATAAAGATGATTTTGAGTTTGAACTTGCCGGTTATCCAATCAAAAAATTTGGCTCTCAGGGGCAGAAAAAAACATATTTGGTAGCATTGAAGCTGGCACAGTTCGACTTTATGAAAGAAATTTCAGGATTAACTCCGATCTTGTTACTCGATGATATTTTTGATAAACTGGATAAAAGCCGGGTAGAGCAAATTGTGAAATTAGTGGCCGACGATCATTTTGGCCAGATTTTTATTACCGATACCAATCGCGAGCACCTCGATGTGATGATTTCCCGTTTGGATACCGAATCGCGTATTTTTACCATTAACGATGGTCAAGTTAAAAATTAAACAGCAATGAGAAAAAACAATACCCAAAGTATCAGCGATGTTCTGAGAAGTTATACACGGGAAAATAAACTGGACAGTAAACTCAACGAGTTGGATCTCATTAAATCCTGGGAATCGGTGATGGGCAAAACCGTGGCCCGTTATACCGGAAATCTCTATATTCAGAATAGTACTCTTTTTGTTGAGACGACTTCGCCCATTGTACGGAACGAATTACTGATGATGAGGGAGGAAATTCGAGTGCGCCTGAATGAAGTGGTGGGCGAAGAATTGATTAAAACGATTGTTTTCAGGTAGTATAGCAGTGATTAAAAATATTTATACTTTTCGCCCGAAGATTGATGGCTCGAAAATTGCAAACACAACAAAATAAATAAATTTTACAAAATGAAAAATTCATTGTTAGTTCTGGTTATGGTGTTTTTTACTGCTTTAAGTATGCAGGCACAGGTAAGTCCTACAAGCGTGCAGGATTCTATAGTTTTTGATAAAATGGCACATGATTATGGCACCATTGTTCAAGGCAGTGATGGCAACTGCGAATTTAAGTTTGTCAACAAGGGAAAAGCGCCAATTATTCTTAATCAGGTAAAAGCATCGTGCGGCTGTACTACTCCTGATTGGACCAGAACCCCTATTGCACCTGGCGAAACCGGCAGTATTAAAGTGGCCTACAATACCAATATTGCGGGTGCATTTAACAAAACAGTTACGGTTAATTCAAATGCAAAAAACACACCTGTTATATTGCTGATAAAAGGGATTGTCACTGCAAAAGAATAAGTATTTGGCTTTTCTGGATTTCCATAGATTACCTGTATTTAGATAGATATTGAATTAAAAAACTAATCCGTTGACTTTAAGTTATCGGATTGGTTTTTTTAATACCCCAGCGCATCCATCAATTTCTCATTCAGTTTTCGGTTTTTGCCCTGAAACGGATGGCAATGAATATGAATCGCCGGATTAAAATTGAGTTCTATGATGACATAATTATCTGCAGTCGCTTCCTGCGCTGTATCAGGAATAATCATATCCAATCCGGTAATGACTACTTTTAAAGCTTTGGCGGCACAAACGGCAATTTGTTTG
>Ga0351952_1067_pt1 | contig 12987 bp, 16 predicted proteins | sample BONcelT113001H15_FD_205817 | JGI IMG/M metagenome (GOLD analysis project Ga0351952, IMG submission 205817) | Enriched cells from coal bed in the Powder River Basin, Montana, United States - BONCAT cells T11 rep3 HSBNCT.T11.300.1.H15 ... | reverse complement strand
TGATAGCGTTTCAAACGGGTTTCCGTCAGCCGGTCCAGGGCGTCCCGCCGCAGCCGGTTGATGACGCCCAGGGGGAGAAAGCCGGGTTGGGCGGGATGGAAGGCGATATTTACGACAGCATAAATGGTGTTGCCGGTGCTGGATAATTGCGCGGTGATTTGATTGACAACCATTTCCGGCCGGAGAGGCGTCTGATAGGCGATATCCGCGTCCGCTGCTGCCTGATTGCCGTCTTCATCTGCGGCCGTCAGGGTTATCTGGTTTTCGGTCTGCTCAAACCGCAGCGATATGTCGATCTTCCGGACGGCCGAAACGGTGTCGAGGATTTTGTAAAATTCATGATCGCGATTGCGGTAGAGCCGCATGCCTTTTGCCAGTCCCTCCCTGGTATGGGGATAAATCCGGCCGTCGATCACCCGGTTGACCCGGAATCCGGACAACACCCCCGAGGGTTTGAAATAACAGAGGCCGTCCCCGTTGCGGACGGGATCGCCTTTCATGCGGAAAAAATCCCGTTCCACCGCAATGGCCGTGCCGATGGCTTTCCCTAACGATTTGGGACTATCGATGGCGCCGATTTTTTCATTTCTGCCGGAAATAAAATACCGGGTGTAGCCGCGGTTAAAGGTTTTTTCGATATCGGGTTCAAATTCCAGCGTTGTTTTTCCCGATCCGGCGCGGCGGTAACCGGTGTTTTCAGCAAGAAACCGGTCGATTTCCCGGCGATAGGCCGCGGTGATGTTTTTCACATACCCGGCGTCTTTATAGCGCCCCTCGATTTTAAAGGAGGTGATCCCGGCGTTGACCAGGTCGGGGATCATTCCCGACAGGTTCAAGTCTTTTAACGAGAGCAGATGCTTGTTTTTTATAATGGTTTTACCGTCGCCGTCCATAAGCGAATAGGCATGCCGGCAGGGCTGGGAACAGACCCCCCGGTTTCCGCTTCGTCCGAACGCGGCCTGGCTCATTCGGCACTGTCCGGAATAGGACACGCAGAGCGCGCCGTGGACGAAAAACTCCAGATCCACGCGGGTGGCATCGCGGATAGCTTTGATTTCCGATAGCGAAAGTTCACGGGCTAAAATAACCCGGCTGAAGCCGACGGCTTCAAAAAATTTCACCTTTTCCGGGGTGGTATTGTGCATCTGGGTGGAAGCGATAAGGGGAATGGGAGGCAGGGCGCACTCCAGCAGGCCCACATCCTGGATGATCAGGCCGTCGGCCCCGGCCGCGTGAATCCGGTGGATCAGTTCCAGGGCTCTGGGAATCTCCGCATCCGTCAGAATGGTATTGAGGGCCACATAAACTTTAGCCGCGAACCGGTGGGCATAGTCGATGAGTCCGGCGATATCTTCCACCGGGTTTCCGGCGTCGGCCCGGGCGCTGAAATGCGGAGCTCCGATATAGACGGCATCGGCCCCGTGATCAATGGCGGCCATGCCGATGGCGGCGTTTCCGGCGGGAGAGAGCAGTTCCAGGGCAACGGGCATATTTTTAATCGTCATTATTGATGGCATCGTAAAAGTCGAATTTTTCGCTTCGAGAGTCTTTCGGGGGACGCGATTCTCGCCGATGTTGAATGGCAAAAACTCGTCGCAGGCTCCTCAAACAGTTTGCCATTCTTAACGCATCCGCGAAAATCACTTCTTACCCCCGAAATCCACGATCTCGCTCAAAATCGGACTTTTACAACTCCATCATTATTGGCCGTTAATTCACATCCCGGCCATGCCGGGCGGCGATATCGGCGACAAATTGCCGGATGATTTCCCGGGCCTGAGCGATATCGGAATAGTGGGCCGTGACGATTTCATTGCACCCCGCGATCATGGCGGAAAGCGTTTTTCCGGTTTGCGGCCGGCGCAGGGCCAGGACCGGTTTGTTCCTGGCGCAGGCCCGGCCGATTTCGTATCCCACCCCCAGAGAGGGCAGGGTGACTTCGGCCACCACCAGATCGCAGTCCGTCAGCCACGCCATGTCCCGGTCATGGATGGATCGGTCATCCGGGCCGTCATCTCCTTTCTCGGTAAGATTCATATCGCCCACATGTTCGGTCAGCACCGTGCCGATGGATTGAAGATAGGTAATTAATTCATTATATAAGGCGGCATCGTCGCGTCCGCCCCGGATCGCTCCGGCAAAATAGATTTTCATTTATATGGGCCGGGTCAAAAGGTTTGTTTAATGGTCTGATCTGAAGTGATAGCGTCCTTATCCCTTCCATCGGAAGAGATAAGGACGCGGAGGGGCGACTAACTGCCTGTTTTTTCCTTTTTGGATTTCCGTTTTTCTTTCAAGCTCGCCTGGGGTTTTTTCTTTTCTTCCCGTTTACCTTTGTCCTTGCTTCCTTTTTCTCCCATGTTGCTTTCTCCTTATTTTTAAAGGGGGATGAAAATGGGTTTAACCGTAAACCCGGTGTCGATGCCTCGGCAAAGAGTCCGATTTTTCGCGTCGAGAGTCTTTCGGGGGTCGCAATTTTCACGGATGCTGAATGGCAAAAACTCGTCGCAGGCTCCTCAAACAGTTTGCCATTCTGAACGCATCCGCGAAAATCGCTTTCTCCCCCGAAATCCACGATCTCGCTCAAAATCGACTCTTTACCGGCGCATCAATGCTTGAAGCTGCGCTGGCCGGTAAAGACCATGGCAGCGCCGGCTTCGTTACAGGCCTCAATGACCTGGTGATCGTTTAAGGCACCGCCCGGCTGGACAACGGCGGTGATGCCTTCGCGCAGTCCCACGTCCAGTCCGTCCCGGAACGGGAAAAACGCGTCGCTGACCATGACGGCACCGGTGAGGCCTCCGCGTTCGGCCGCCACACGGGCGTCGATTTCGGATTTTTTGTCCGCATCCGTCAGATCGTTGTACGCGATGCCGAAGGTTTCGAAGCAATACCGGTCCGCCAGCTTGCGATAGGCCTTGTCCCGGGCGATTTCCGCCACGCCCACCCGGTCCTGCTCGCCGGTGCCGATGCCCACGGAAACGCCGTCTTTTACAAAAATAACGGAATTTGAGGTGATGCCGGATTCCAGGAGCCAGCCGAACCGGATATCGGCATATTCGCGCTCGGTGGGCAGGCGGCTGATTTTATAGATTCGGCCGTCGTGGGTGCATTCCGCGGGTTTGTAGTCGGCAAGGGAAAGGGCCTCGGGTGAAAAGGACCACTGGGCGATGATGCCGCCGTCAATTAAGCTTTTAAACTCAACAAAGCGTTTTCCCACAAAGGATTGCAGACTGTCGATATTGCGGATCCGGATCACCCGAAGATTTTTCCGGCCGGCCAGGATGTCGATCACCCCCTCGTCGAATTCCGGAGCCACCACCACCTCGGCGTACTGCCGGGCAATGGCTTCGGCCGTGGGCCGGTCCAGGGACCGGTTGACGGCGATGCACCCGCCGAAGGCGGCCACGCGGTCGGCCATGTAGGCTTTATGATAGGCGTTTTCCAGGGTGTCGGAAAGGGCCGCGCCGCAGGGATTGTTGTGCTTGACGATCACCGCGGCGGGCTGATCCGTGAAATACCGCAGGATGTTCAGCGCATTGTCGGCATCCGTGAGATTGGTCTTTCCCGGGTGTTTGCCGGACTGGAGCAGTTCGATGTCGGACACCAGGTACTGGCCGGGCTGGATGGTTTGGGTGTCTCCAAGGATCAGGTTGCCATTGATCAGTTTGAACAGGGCCGCTTCCTGGCCGGGATTTTCGCCGTAGCGCAGGCCTTTTCGCACATTGTCGATGGTCCACGCGACTTTCTCATAGACCAGTGTCTGACGCCGGTCGCCTTCGATGAAGCTGATCTCCATCTGCGACGGGAAATGGTCGTCCATGATGGTTTTATACATCTGTTTCAGGTCCGTGCTCATGGGTCGGGTTTCTCCTGTGTTTTAAGCTTTAAATTCTGATGCTTCGGTAAAAAGTCGGATTTTTCCCCCGAAATCCACGATCTCGCTCAAAATCGACTTTTTACCAGCGCATCATCAAATTCTTAATCTTTGAAAGATGATTTACCGGATATCCGGGTAAGCGGCCCGGACATCGGCGGCATTCAAGCCTTCCAGGTAATCGGCGATGGCCCGGTCATAGGTGGCCGTGTGGCGGAAGGCCTTTGCCGCCAGCCGGAAACGGGTTTCCAGGGATATCCGTCCGCCCCGGGCAGTCAGTTCATCGATGATGGATGCATAGTCGGCCGGGTCCACCACGGATGCCGTGCGGATGTGGTTTTTAGCCGCGGCCCGGACCATGCAGGGCCCGCCGATATCGATGTTTCCCCGGGCCGCCTCGGGGGTGACGCCGGGTTTGGCGATGGTGTCGGCAAACGGGTAAAGGTTGACCACCGCCATATCGATGGGAACTGCACTGGTTCGTTTCAGGTCCGCCTGGTGGGCCGGGTTGTAGGTTTCGGTAAGCAGGCCGAGATAGATTTTAAAATCCAGGGTTTTGACCAGTCCTCCCTGGGTTTCCGGCTGGCCGGTGTAATCGGAAACGGCTGTGAGGTGATCCGCGGCCCGGTTTCCGAGGATTTTTGCGATGTGCGCGAACGTGCCGCCGGTGGACAGGATCTTCACCTTCGGGTTGATATCGATGAGTTTCGGGATGAAACGATCCAGCCCGGATTTGTCCGATACGCTGACCAGCACGCAATTGACTGCTACAAGGTCGTCGATGGTGGATACCGTATTGATGCTCATGGTTTGTTGTCCGCCGGCATCAGCCGCCGATCGTCGCGGCAAAACCGGCTCCTCCCTGTAATAATAAAGTTGATAAAATAGGTCTGACGGTCCGTCAACCATTAATCTGCTCGTTCCATGCGCGTCTCAATGCGCGTGCCGCCGCCGCCCCATACAAAACAAAAACCAGTCGGCAGTTGATATCATACCATTTTTTTGCCGTCTTCAAAACAGGAATCTGTAGGGATGAATTTTTCCGCCTTTATTGACTTGTTGCTTCCAATGCACTACAAAACAGTAGTGGATGAAAGTGCGCAATCTATCCAATATCTCGGGCCGATGATGCAGTAGAAAATATCGACCATGGCCTTAACCCTGCCGGCATGAATCCGGCATGATGCGAGGAAGATGATTATGCTTGTTACATTTCACGGCGCGACGCGGGAAGTCACGGGGTCCATGCACCTGTTAACCATGAACGGAGACCGGGTTCTGCTGGATTGCGGCATGTTTCAGGGCCGGCGCAAAGAAAGCGATCGGAAAAACCGGGTCATGCCCTTTGATCCGGGCATTATCACCAATATGATCCTGTCCCATGCCCATATCGATCATTCCGGCCGGATACCCATACTGACCAGGGATGGTTTTGCGGGTCAGGTGGTCTGCACCCGGGCTACGGCCAACGCCTGCACCTATATGCTGCCCGACAGCGCCCACATTCAGGAGTCGGACGCGGATTATCTCAATTACAAGCGGGTCCGCGCCCTGATGGTGGAGTTGCGCACCGGGGATCAGCAGAAAAACAATAACGGTGAAGCGTTAAAGGAAATCCGGAAAATTTTAAAAAGAGACAAAGACGGGCTGAATACCGAGGCCATCAATGACGTGATGGCCAGATATCGTGTGGAGGCCGTTGAGCCGCTTTATACCAAGGAGGACGCGCAACACGCCCTGACCGCGTTTTACGGCGTGCCGTACCGGAGCCCCGTGGCCGTGGGCCAAGACATGGAATGCGTTCTCTATGATGCCGGCCATATTCTCGGGTCGGCCGTCACCATCGTCAAGGCCAAAGCCGACGGCCGCACATACACGGTGGGATATACCGGCGATATCGGACGGTTCGACAAGCCCATCATCAATGATCCGACACTCGATTTTGACGAAGCGGACCGAAACATCGACCTGCTCATCATGGAAAGCACCTACGGGGACCGGGATCATGATCCGGTTACCGATATGATGCCCCGCCTTAAAAAGATTATCACCGAAACCGTGGAGCGGGGCGGTACGATCCTGATTCCGTCTTTTGCCTTCGGCCGGACCCAGGAACTGCTTTATGCCATTCACCTGCTGTATCAGAACGAAGAGGTGCCCCAGGTGCCGGTTTATGTGGACAGTCCCCTGGCCACCAACCTGACCCGGGTTTTTGCCGAGCATCCGGAAATGTATGATACCAAAACCCACAATGATTTCCTGGAAGAAGGAAAAAATCCCTTTGTGTTCGATAAGGTCACCTTTACCCGTTCGGTGGCGGAATCCATGGCCCTGATGCGGGAAAAGAAACCGCATATCGTTATTTCCGCATCGGGTATGTGCGAAGGCGGCCGGATCCTGCATCACCTGCGTTACAAGATGCATGACGTCCGCAACACCATCCTGATTGTCGGATTCATGGCCCGCCATACCCTGGGCCGGCGGCTGCTGGAAGAAGGCGAGGCATATGAAAACGCCGGCCGGATCGGCAATCCGCCCCTGCTTCGTGTTTTGGACAAGGAATACCCCCTGCGGGCCAGGGTCATCTCCATCGGCGGTTTTTCCGCCCACGGGGACCGGAATGAAATGCTGCGGTTTGTTGAAAAGTCAAACCTCAATATCCGTCAAATCGCCCTGGTCCATGGCGAAGAAGAGGCGTTAACGGCATTTTCGCGGCAGCTCGCGGACAAGGGGCATAACGTGGTCGTGCCGCGGGCCGGGGAATCCTTGCGGGTTGGGGGATAACAGGAGGATAAATGGCGCAGCCAGTAGTGACGGCGCTTTCCCGCGCGGATCAGGAAATCATTACGAAATGGCAAGAAACGGTGACGGCGTCGGCGTCGATTCGCGTCGGGCTGGCGGCATCCGATGATCCCCAGGGAGCCATGTTTTTCGCTTTTTGCGATGACCTGAAAGCGCTGGTTCCCCAAATTAATGTGAAACGGGAAGATATGGGCCAGGACGGCATCCCGTTTCTTAGAATCAGCGATCGCATCCGCTACCAGTGCATCCCCCGGGAAAAAGAGCTGCCGCTGTTTCTGGATCTGCTTTCCAATGTGGATTTTTCCTCACCCCCCGTCAACGCGCCGTCGGCTGAAAATATCAAGGCCGTATCCGTGCCTGCCTTTGTAAAAGTCTATGTCGCGCCCCTTTGCCCGTTCTGCCCCAAAACCGTTTCGGACTTGCTCTGGCTGGCCGGCCAAAGTCGTCTCATCCATATCACGGTCATTGACGGGGAACTTTTTCCCGTTTCAGCCGAACAAGACCGGATCCGGTCCGTGCCCACGGTAATTTTAGACGATGACCTCCGGTGGGTGGGGCAGGTGGATCTGGGCGAAATCGTCGGCATGATGGTGGAGCGCGATCCGTCCAAACTCGGCCGGGATGCCCTGCGCGCCATGATCGAGGAAGGCGGGGCCGGGCGACTGGCGGAAATGATGGCCGGGCGCAATACGGTTTTCCCGGCCCTGATCGACCTGCTGGCCCATCCGTTGTGGTCGGTGCGCCTGGGCGCCATGGCCGTTTTCGAATATATAGTCGATATTGCCGAAGCCCTGGCCGACCAGTTGCTGGATCTGCTGTGGGAGCGGTTTGAAAACGTCGATGATTCGGTGAAAGGAGACATCCTTTACCTGATGGGCCAATCGCGTCACCCCCGGACGGCGGCAAGGCTGGCGGCTGTCGCGGCCGGTCCATATGCCGAAGATGTCGTGGACGCGGCCCAGGAAGCTCTTGAAGCCGCTTCTTAATTGGCCTGCGTCTTGCCCTCGAACGTGATCTGATGTTTTGAAACGTCTTCTAAGATCTAAACTGAACACATGGACGAAAACCAAAACGCAAACCGAGAAGCAGACAAAGACAAGGATGAATCTGATGACGACGCTGGATCTGATTGATCTGGATATTGATGAACTTGACTATTACCGTTTTATTTCCGCCTGGCTGTATCGGGACGGGAAGGAAACGTTTCTGATCGACCCCGGCCCGACATGTACCGTGCCGGCGCTCTTTGACGCCCTGTTGGAACGGGGCGTGGAGCGGCTCGACTGGATTCTGCTGACCCACATCCACATGGATCATGCCGGCGGCATCGGCCATGTGGTAAAACGCTTTCCCGAGGCCCGCATCGTTTGCCATGAAAAAGCCGTGCCGCATCTTGTGGACCCGTCCCGGCTCTGGAAGGGGTCTCTCAAGGTGCTGGGCCGGGTTGCCGAAATATACGGTCCCATCAAGCCGGTGCCGGAAGGCAACATCATCTGCACGGATACCATCCCCGCGGCCGGCGGCATCCGTGTGATCCCCACCCCCGGGCATGCGGCCCACCACCAGTGCTTTGTGATGGGAGACCGGTTGTTCTGTGGAGAGTTGTTCGGAATTTTCCACGAGCTGCCCCAAGATTTTTATATCCGTCCGGCAACCCCACCGGTTTTTGTGCTGGAAGACTGCCTGGAATCCTTTGACCGCATACAGCCCCATGCGGGCCGAATTGTCTGCTTCGGCCATTACGGCACATATCCCGACGGCGCAACCATTCTCTCGGCGGCTCGCCGGCAGCTTAAGTTGTGGGTGGATGTGGTCCGTTCACACCCTGATGATCCCAACAATGAGGCCATCATCGCCGAGCTTCTGGAAAAAGACCCGGTCTATGCCCGTCTGGACAGGCTTCCCCCGCAGGTACAGCAGCGCGAACGCTATTTTACCGAAAACACCATCACCGGCATTCGTCAGTATGCCGAAAAAATCCGTGGATGATCTGAATTGTAAAACCGGAATATAGCTGGGTGGTCGCTGATCTCCTTTCGGAATCGGAGCGAAGGATTGTTAGCCGTCACTTTTCCGAAGGCGCTGTGTGATCGGATGGAGTCCGGCGGCCGAAGACTCTGGCCCCCATGATGCTGATTTCGTAAAGCACCATCAGGGGGATGGCCATCATGGTCTGGGTAACCACATCGGGCGGGGTCAGGATGGCGGAGCCGGCGAAAATCAGCAGAATGGCGTATTTTCGGTTTTTCCTGAGACCGGCGGCGGTGACCAGCCCCAGTTTGGCCAGAAACGTAATCACAATCGGCATTTCAAAAACAAGGCCGAAGGCCAGCAGGAGTTTGGCCGAAAAACTTAAGTACTCCTTCATGGACGGCAGCGCCCGGATATTTTCCGAGGCAAATCCGAGCAGAAACTGAAACCCGAAGGGAAAAACGATGAAATAGCCGAAAAGGGCGCCGCCGATAAAAAAAAACGATGAAATGATCACGATGGGAAAAAGGAGTTTCTTTTCGTTGCGATAGAGTCCCGGCGCCACAAACATCCAGAATTGATAGAGAATCACCGGCGTGGCCAAAAGGATGCCGGCCAAAAGGGAGACCTTCAGGTAGGTGAAAAAAGCTTCGGGAATGCCGGTGAAAATCAGGGAATCCCCATGACCCATGACCCCAATGAGCGGAGCCGAAAGAATATCAAAGATTTTTTCTTTAAAGAAATAGGATGCGATAAAACCGATCAGGACGGCAATGGCGCAGCGGATCAGTCGGGAGCGGAGTTCGTCCAGGTGATTGGTGAACGGGAGTTTTTCGTCTTCACGCATCGGTTTTCTTTTCAGCGGCATCAGAAGTTTCCGGTTTTGAGTTGACCTCCGTCGCCGTGGGTGCGCGGTCGATGATGTCATCAAAAGGCAGGGGCTTCGGAGGAGCTTCGCTCAGTGTTTTTTTTAGATCCGTATTGATATCATCAAAGGGCTTTTTAATTTCCTTTACATCGCTTTCAATATCCATTGTATCTTTAAATTCCCGGGTGGCCTTTTTAAATTCATTCATGGCGCGGCCCAGGGAACGGGCGAGATCCGGCAGTTTTTTGGGGCCGAAAATTATAAGTGCAACAGCCAGGATCAATAATAATTCAGGCATTCCGATGCCAAACATGAAATGGGTGCTCCTTTGCTTTGTGTCAATAGGGTAAAGGGCGCACATGCGCCGCAAGATGAACGGCTTCGGGCAGGATCAGGGCTTTGCAGGCCAGTTTGCAGGCATTGAGGCTGCCCGGCAGGCAGAATACCGTTGTTCGCTCGATCAGGCCGGCGGTGGCCCTACTCATGATGGCGGCCGAATCGATTTGCTCGGCGCTGAACTGGGTAAACAGCACCCCGAAAGCCGTCAGTTCCTTGGTGAACATGGGCCGGACCGCCTCAATGGTGACATCAGAAGCGCTCAGGCCGGTGCCGCCGGTGATCAGCAGGATATGCGGCGCCAGATGAAAGATGATATCCCTGACGGTCCGGGCGATCACCTCGGCATCATCGGGCACCACCTGGTGGCTGATCACCGCGTGTCCTTCCTTTTTAACGGCTTTTTTCATCCAGAGGCCGCTTTTATCGTCGGCCAGGCCGCGTGTGGAAGAGACCGTGAGAATCCCGAAGGTCAGGTTTTCCGGCATGTTTTTTTTATGTTCTTTGGGTCCCATGCTAATGCCCTGCCACTACGTCCACACGGTCCGTTTCATCGCATTCCGTCAGCAGGACATTAACCGCTTCACCGGTTTCGGTTTGGATATAGATTCCCGTGTAATTAGCCGCAATCGGCAGTTCCCGATGTCCCCGGTCCACCAGCACGGCCAGTTCAATGCGGGCAGGCCGGCCGAAATCCATCAGCGCGTCCATGGCCGCCCGTATGGTACGGCCTGTATATAGCACGTCATCCACCAGAATGATCTGCCGGTCGTCCACGTCAAAGGTGATATCGGTTTTCCGGACAACTGGATTCAAACTGCTCCGGGTCCAGTCGTCCCGATAGAGGTTGATGTCGACTGCCCCGCAGGGGATATCGATGGTTCCGTTCCGACTTAGCAAAGCCTGGAGCCGCCGGGCAAGGAACACCCCCCGTGTGTGAATGCCGATCATCGCGAGGGTATCGGGCCGCTCATGCGCGTTAAGGATATCATCGGCCATTTTTTTCAGAATGCCTTCCATCTCCGATGCATCCAGAACCGTTCTGTTTTTTTTCAACGGATTTGTTCCTTTCATCAAAAACTCATCTGCGGTGGACAAAACAGGCTTTACGGGCTCCGCCGATGGTGTGCCAGTGTATTATAGGGTGTTTGCCGAATCAAGAGTTATTCCGGAGTTATTCCGGAAATATCATCACGGCGCGACGCTTCGGATGCCGACGGTGCCGGACGGTCCGCATTGACTTTGCTCTATTTTTCCTCTATAGCAGATCTAAATAAAGATGGTTCCATTATTAGCAATTACCGTAAAAAGGAATGATATGGGCGTCTCTGATACGTCGTGCAGCGGCGTGATTCTGGCCGGCGGGCTCAATACCCGGTATGCGGGCGAAAACAAGGCGTTTATCACTATCGGCGGCCGGCGGATCATGGATGCCGTTTATGATGTTTTCGCCGAGGTGTTTGAAGAAATCCTGATCATCACCAACCGCCCCGCCGACTACCTGGAATGGGATGCCTTCATCGCCGCCGACATCTTTCCGGTCCGCAGTTCCCTGACCGGCATTCATACCGGACTGTTTCATGCCGGTAATCCCTTTGTTTTCGTGATGGCCTGCGACACCCCCTTTATCCGGAAGGAGATAATCCGGGCCGTGGTGGATCGCATAGAACCCGGGATCAGCGTGGTGATTCCGGAGACCGCCAAAGGGATGGAGCCTTTGTGCGCGGTCTATTCCAAAACCATGCTGCCGGTTATGGAACGCCACATCCTTGAAAAAAAATTTAAAATCCAGCGGATGTTTCACAATCTCAAGGTCAAAATCGTACCGGAGGATGCGCTGCGGCAGGCCGATCCCGAGCTCCTGTCGTTTTTCAACATCAACACCCCGCAGGATTTTGAAGCGGCCAGGCAGTGGATAAACGAAGAAAGGATATAAAATGGATGTAAACGCCTTTATCGATCGTATCAAGAAACATCCCGATTATCCGAAAGTGGGGATGATCCTGGCCCATAACGGCGTGGTGCGGGAAACCACCCGCGACGGCCGGAAAGTCACCGGCCTGACCGTATCCGTGGATCATGACCGGCTCAAAAAAATCATTGAAACCGAAAAGCAGTCGCCCGGCATCATCGACATTATTGTTGAAATCAACGAAGAACGGCATCTGGCTGTTGGAGACGATGTCATGGTGATGGTTGTGGCCGGCGACATCCGGGATCACGTGATCGCCACCCTGGAGCGCACATTAAACGCGGTCAAGCAGACCGTGACCCGGAAAACGGAGTTTCTTGCATAATACCCTTTTTACGCAGCCGTCAAATGTTGAAAGGATAAAAGTTATGCCCGAATTTACTCACATGGATGAAAAAGGCCGGGTCCGCATGGTGGATGTGGGCGATAAAACCCCCACGCACCGAAAGGCCGTGGCCCGCGCCTCGATTTCAATGACGCCGGAGACATTCGAAAAAATAATCAACAATACGGTGATCAAGGGCAATGTGCTGGAAACGGCCCGGATCGCCGGCATCATGGCGGCCAAGAAAACGCCCGGACTCATCCCCATGTGCCATCCCATACAGATCCGGCACGCGGGGATCGATTTTACACCGGACGCGGCGATTCACACCATCAGTATCATTGCCACGGTCCAGGCGTTTGATGTCACCGGCGTGGAAATGGAAGCAATGACCGCCGTCACCATCGCGGCCCTGACCATCTATGACATGTGCAAATCCCACGACCGGGCCATGACCATCTCCGATATCTGTCTGGTGGAAAAATCCGGCGGCAAGAGCGGTGTTTTTGTTCGCAAAAGCTTGTAATATTATCTAATGTATAGGCTGTTTAATTAAGTCACAAGCCTACAGAGTTCCTTGGCGTAACAACGCCGTAAATCGGAGGGGGAAACAGTTCCTGGCGGAAGTTAAAAATCAAGGGGATGACGGGGTGATTGGAGTTTGACATGGCGATAAATAAAGACGAGATTCAAAAATTGTTAAAACCCATTCTATGGGATTATCAAATAGATCCGTATGTTTTTTATCAAACGGCAATGGGCGAACGTATTCGGGCAGGCGGTTTTGATCAGGAGAAAGCGCAGATTCGGATGCTTGAACGGCTGTCGTGGTATGA
>Ga0351952_1066_pt1 | contig 13044 bp, 8 predicted proteins | sample BONcelT113001H15_FD_205817 | JGI IMG/M metagenome (GOLD analysis project Ga0351952, IMG submission 205817) | Enriched cells from coal bed in the Powder River Basin, Montana, United States - BONCAT cells T11 rep3 HSBNCT.T11.300.1.H15 ... | reverse complement strand
ACGAGTGCGATGTCGTGGTTATTTTTACATTGCTCAACAGCCTCAAGCCCATTATTTACAATGATCATATTAATTCCGGTTGATTTCAGAACGGTCTGGATATAAAATAAATTGATTTTCTCATCTTCGGCCACCAGGATCGTTTTTTCCTTCCATGTGCCCATATTTGAATCTATTTTTTCCACAGACTTAAGTACCGGCTGAGATAATACCAGTTGATAAGGAATTTCAAAGGAAAAAGTGCTGCCATTTCCGGGAGAGGAAACGACACGAATAGTGCCACCAAGCAGTTCGATATAGGATTTTGCCAGTGAAAGACCGAGTCCGGTTCCACCGTATTTTCTGGAAATGCCCAATTCCACCTGCCGGAAGCGATCAAAAATCACCTCTTGCAGCGAAGGTTCAATTCCGATACCTGTATCAGTAATACTGAAAATGAGTTGATGTTCTTTGGGTTCTACCTTAATTTCTACAGCTCCTTTTTCAGTAAATTTCAAGGCATTTCCGATGATGTTGTTCAGAATCTGACGAAGCTTTTTTGGATCGCTCCAGATGGCTGTCAGGTCAGCGGAAAATTTATTGGTAAGCGATAAATTCAGATTTTTCTGTTTGGCCTGCAATTCTAAGATTTCTAAGATTTCTTTCAGAAGATCGTTCAGGTTAAAAACTTCCGGTCGTGTTGTTTCCTGCCCGGCTTCAATTTTTGAAATATCAACAATATCGGTGATGATATTCAATAACTGATGAGTAGCAAGATTGATCGAAGTTAAAAACATTTCTTTATCCTCATTATCCATGTCAGGATCATTCATTAATTCGGAAAAACCAAAGATTGCATTCATCGGAGTACGTATTTCGTGTGACATGTTGGCCAGGAATGCCGATTTAAGCAGGTCGCTTTCAACTGCTTTTTCTTTAGCCCGGACCAATTCCTCCTCAGCAAGCTTACGCACTGTGATATCTCTGATAATACCTGTAAAAAACTGGTCGTTCGATGTTTGCCATCGTGCCATGGACATTTCGATCGGAAAAATTTCCCCATTTTTTCGTTTGCCCTGAAGTTCTACTGTTTTACCGATCACATGAGGTAATCCCCCTTGTATAATCCGGTCGAATCCGGAGAGATGCAGATCCTTGTAGTTATCCAGAATCAGCAAACTAAGTGAATGTCCGGTAATTTCCTTTTCATCAAAACCAAAGGTCATGGTTGCACCCTGATTCCAACCTACGATGATTCCTGCATCATCAGCAGTGATAATTGAATCGACAGCCGAGTCAGTCACAGCCCGGTATCGTTCCTCACTTTGTTTTAACTCTTCCTGTGCCTGTTTAAGTTCGCTGATATCCTGAAGAACATTGCGACTGTGAAGTATATTCCCCTGATCATCTCTTACCGCTGTAGAATTAATCAGTACCTGTAGCTTTCCTCCAAGTGCATTAATTAGCTCTGCTTCAGAATTTTTTATTTCACCAACTTCTTTGAAAAGTTGAAAGTTGTTTTTTACAGTATCAAGACAATCAGGATGATAACGTGAAAAAACAGATTTGCCGATCACCTCAGACCGTTTAAAACCTGTTTTTCGTAATAATGTTTCGTTACATTCAATCACCTTGCCGGACAAATATTCAACCGACATAAACATGGCCGGAGCATTATCATACAAATCCTGGTATTTTTGTTCATTCAGTTTAAGCTCCTGAGTTCGTTCCTCTACCAGGTCTTCCAGGGTCTCGTTTAAGGTTTGAAATTCCTCCTGCATATTGAGTAACTCCTTATTTCTCATTACTGCAGCTTCGTATGTTGAGATTAGCAGAGTGAGCATCTGTTGCTGGTCGGCTGTAACCAATCTGCGTCTGCCACCAAATAGAATTTCGACACCGATGCGAACACGCTCAGTTTGATAAATCTTACGGTTTGCCAGAATTTGTTCGACATGCAATAACAGGTATTCCTCAGAATAAGGTTTTGTGATTAAATTATCAGCACCACATTCCAGTCCTTCCAGCACATCTTCAGGATTGGAAAGAGCCGTTAGCAGGATTACCGGTATTTCTTCCAGGCGATCCTGATCCTTGACTCTTCGGCAAAGTTCATATCCATCCATTTCGGGCATGCAAATATCAGTGATGATAATTTTAGGAGTAATTGTTTCAAGCGCCTTCAATGCGTGATTTCCATTAAAAGCAATTACCACACTGTATAAGTGTTTTTCCAGAATATACTTCAATTGTTCGGCTTGAGTCGGACTATCTTCAACAACTAGAATGTCTATTTTATTGTATTGATTTGTGATTTTATCCATTTGGTGTAAATTGGGTAATTCGGCGCACAAATTTACGGTTACCCAAACAAAAAATCGGGGAAAGTCATTACTAAATTGAGTAGGGGAAAGTATGATTCTTTTGTAGGGGAAGCCCTATAAAAGAGGTGGTTATTCAATCAGTCCATTCTTTACAGCATACAAAGTCAGTTCGGCATTCTTTTTCATTCCCATTTTTCCGAGACACCTGATGCGGTGAGTACTGACCGTTTTATCGCTAATGTTTAGTTTTTTCCCAATTTCAATAACTGATACGCCTTTGGCCAACAGACACATCACCTGAAACTCACGTTCAGAAAGTGTTTCGTGCAGTAGAGACTCAGAATCATCCAAAACATTAAATGCCAGTTTCGCTGCAATCTCGGAAGAAATATACTTTTGACCGGCTAAGGTTTTTTGAATGGCCAATTCCATTTCGTTAAAAGCACTCTCCTTCGACAAGTAACCATTTGCCCCCATTCTGAGGGCCCGAATAGCATATTGACTCTCAGGATGAGCACTTAAAACCAAAATATTTCTTTTAATTCCTAAAGATCTAAGCTTTTGAAGAATGTCAAGTCCACTTAATCCAGGCATGGAGATATCCAAAATAACAAAATCAAAGGGTACTTTCTTGATTTTTTCAAACGCTTCATACCCGTCCTGTGCTTCTTCGATGGTTGAAAAAATATTCAAATCGACCAGGATTTGTTTGAGCCCTTTGCGCACAACCGAATGATCATCAGCAATTAATATCTTCATAACCGTTAGTTTTTGGAAAGTTCAGGAGAAATATTATTAGAAGAAATGCAAATTCGTATTTTAGTTCCGGCATCTGATCCGCATAAAATATCTATAGTACCTCCTACCTGCTTTACCCTATCTTGCATGCCCAATAAACCAAGCGAATGAATGGAATTGAGTTTTTCAACTGACATTCCAATTCCGTCATCTTCAATATCAAGCACAATATGCTCATTCATTTCGTGTAATGAAATTTGAACACTTTTAGCCTTGGCATGGCGGATTATATTGGTAAGCGACTCCTGCATAACGCGGAATAAAGCGAGATTGGCCTGTTCATTCGAGACTTGAACTTCATCAAGATCAAGTTTAATAATCAAATTACTGCGTTTTTCAAATTCCTCAGCATACCATTCAATAGCAGCAGCAAGACCTAAATCATCTAATATTCCCGGGCGAAGTTCGGATGAAATACGCTGAACATCTTTTATGGTTGAAGTTACTATATCCTCCATCCCCGATAGTTTTTCTATTATCTCAGGGGTTTTGTTCATTTTCGCCTGGAGCCAGTTTAAATCAAGTTTCAGCGCTGTCAATGATTGACCAAGCTGATCATGTATTTCGCGCGAAATAAGAGCTCTTTCATTTTCCCTGATTTCAGTCATATGCTTTAGAAGCTGTTCGCGTGCCTCATTTGATTTGCGAATTTCTTCCTCTGCTTTTTTCTGCTCAGTGATGACGTCGAAGACTATCACAAAAAATCCCCGTTCATGACTATATACCGAAATCAGGAACCACATTTTTAACGAACTGACAAAAGCCTCAAAGCGTTCAGGCCTGCCACTTCTGGAAACACGGCCATAAATTTCAAACAATTCCGGATCGTTCTCCCAAATGCCGGGAATAACTTCGGTAACTTTCTTTCCTACAATATTTTTAAGTCCAGTTAACTTTTCAAAAGTGCTATTAACTGCCAGGTAGGTGAAATCCAATGGTCTGTTATCATCGTCAAAATGCATTTGACAATAGGCAAATCCATTCAGCATATTTTCGAAGAGTGAACGGTATAACTTTTCACTTTCTTTCAACATTTTTTCCGCCAGCTTGCGTTCGGTGATATCAATCGCAGTACCTTGTGTGCCTATAATTTTTCCTTCAAGGTTAACGAGTGGAAATGCATTAAATAATAGCGTTATTTCCCTGCCATTTTTGGCAATATAAGTTGTTTCATATTCTTTTACTGAGCCTCCTGCCAGATTTCTGGTGAATTCAATTATATCTCTTTCAAAAACTTCAGGACGCTGAAATTCGCTAAAATTTTTACCAAGCATTTCATTGACCTTGTAGCCAAGTGTTTTTTCCCAGGTCGGATTCAAATAAGTAAACCTCCCGCTTGCATCACATCTCCATATAAGTTCCTGTGCCGTTTCTACCAGGCTGCGATATTTAATTTCACTCTCCTGCAGTAATTGCCCGGCCTGCTTGCCTTCGGTAATGTCATTCAGAGTTAAAAGGCATTGTTCTCCATTTTTGTCAGTTATACCGAAAAGTTGTACATATCGTTTTGTGTCATTATCAGATAACAGAATAACCTCACAATATTCTTTGACTCTATTTTCAATTACTTTTTTAAGGAAAAGACTGAAAACAGGTTTTGTTTCGTCAGTAACAAAAAAGCCAAATCTGCTTCCTTTTAATTGCTGTTGGTCTTTACCAAGTATTTTTGCCCCGGTGAGGTTCAAATCAATAATTTCACCTTCTTTAGAAAGCGAGAAAATGCCAGATGGTGCGAAATCATACAACTCAATGTATTTTTCGGAAGCAAGTTTTTCATTTTCTCTTGACTTTAGGAGTTCATTATTCTGCATTTCCAGCTCTGTCTGGTGCACCTCAAGTTCATGTATGAGTTTTAGAATTTCGGTTTCAGAGAGCATTGGATTTGTTCCTGATATTTTCTTTTTAAGCATCTTTTTTGCTTTGTTTTGGAACTTTTTCGGGTTAAAGATAAAGAAAGCGATTTAGATTATCCAGCATTTAGATATTGCAAGTACAATTAGGATTCCGGGGAAATAGAGGAAATGGGGCACGATAGTCCCTTCCCAGCCAGCAGCTTGGCAGGCAAACCCTCCCCGAATGGGAGGACTTAAAAAAATAATAGCCTCCCCACAAGAGGGAACTTTTGAAATGAGATTCCTGTATTTCCTCTGATCGGGTTTATAAAAACCCGGAAATGGGAACCCATCAATTGCCTTAAAGGTATCGTTTTCATAACGGGTATTGTTGTGGTGTTTAATAAGCAAGCTATCTTTTATATTTTAAAATTAAAATCGCTCAATTTAGGTTGAATTCAGACTCTCTGTAAGTTACTGCTACCGAAAAGATTTACTAAAATGAATACCCAGTAAAAAATCGTTGAAGGATCGGGACAAGTTTTGCTATTGGAGCGTTGGGTTGCAAAGATTGTGACTATATAATCACAAGTGATATTTTCCAAATCAGGAAGTAAAATACTGCCAAATCAGGAAGTAAATTGTTGCCAAATCAGGAAGTAAAATACTGCCAAATCAGGAAGTCTAAATTGAAATGTAAGGAACGTCTTATATATTTGCATAGCATTAGTACCACATAGATTATGAGTGAAAGGACTTATTTATTACGCTTGTACGATCAGGAATTACAATTAGCGTTACAATCTTCTGGGGCAGTTTTGATTGAGGGAGCCAAATGGTGTGGAAAAACACGTACTGCCTCTAATGCTGCAAAAAACATCTTGTATATGCAAGATCCGGATAATACGGCATCTTACCAGGCAATGGCCGATACAAAGCCTTCATTATTACTCAAAGGTGAAACACCAAGATTAATTGATGAGTGGCAAATGGCTCCGGTTTTGTGGGATGCGGTCAGATTTGAAGTTGATAAAAGAGGAGATGCAGGCCAGTTTATTTTGACAGGCTCTTCAGTACCTGCTGATAACGTAACTGCACATACCGGAACCGGACGTTTTTCCATTATACGCTTTCCATAATGCCATTTCAAATTTCGGATAAGAAAACAGGCAGCTTTATATTTCAAACTATCTTCAGGCTTTTTGTTATAATGATCCAATACCTTCTGCAATTCCAATTTATTTTTCCCGGCAAGAGCAAGCGATTCATCGATATCTGAAGGATACTTATTACATGAAAAAATAAGAAGCGGAACCACACATAGAAAGAATAAATGCTTCATAAATGGCATTTTTTATAAAATTTTTTTGTGATACCTCCTTAATTTAGTTGATCACTTGAAAAACAACCAAATGTCTTGTGATTCAATTTATATTAGTACTAATTATTGCAACATAACTTGAAAATTCAATGTTTTGCTACTTAGTTTGAATAACGAATTAATAATGATTCAAAACAAGTAATCAATAATTGCAGAGAGAGACCATTCTGTTGGAAATATTCTTAACGGGGGAAACTCATCATCGGGAGGTGGTGGTGGTGTTTCTACACCATCATCAGCCATTGCTTCAAGCTGTACCAATGAGAGTTTTCATGTGATTGAATAGCCACAAACCTAGCAAAGCTTCCTTAAAAAGTTCAATTTCTATAGGGGTGTAAAAGGGTGTATTTTATATAAATTTTCTATTTGTGATCAAATTTCTTTAAAAAAATAGAAATTTCGGCGGCATCCTCTAATAAAAGCTTATCCCGTATTCTTTTTTTTGCACTTTTAATCGCATCATTGCTTAAGTGGAAAAAATCAGCAATTGTCTGGTTATTGAAATTAAAATACAAACACATGCAATATTTAAGGTCTATAGAGGTGAGTTCAGGAACTTGTTGTTTAATACTTTCGACCCAGTCACGTTTTAACTTCAGAAAATGGGTTTCAAAATCTATCCATTTAGTAATCTGCTTTTGTTCAATGGCCATTATGAATTCAGAAAGCTCTTGTGTATGATATTGAACTTTCATGTTTTCAAGTTGCACTATTAAATCTGAATTTTTGCCCTCTTCTTTATCCAAAGAATTAATTAAGTTGCCCATTTGCACTTCAATTTCAACATTTTTTCGTTTTAAAATTTCCTTTTTATGCCACAGCCCTGATAAAATGACAAATAAGATCAGAAGAATAGAACCAGACATTAATAATGACTTCTGATTTTCGATTTTCAGGTTCAATTTATCTTTCTCCAATTCTGTATAATGGTAATGTGCGCCTAAGGCTAACAATTTATCCCGCTGCTCCCCCCCGCTGCTTTTTCTTTAAGGTAATGATATCTTTCAAGCATAGCATGGGCTTTTTTAAAATCTCCAGTTTTCCTGTATAAATATGCCAACAACTGAAGACAGTCAAATTCTACCTTGGAAATATGTAACGAAACAGTTTGATCCAGCACATGGGTTGCTGTCTTTATCGCTTGTTGGTCTTTACCTTGTATGGAATAAAGATAGGCTTGACCATACTGATATCGCATTTTTTGCTGATTGGTAGGAATATAGGAATAACTTCTATTATTAAAACTATCATAGTATGATTGAATATTGTCAACTTTATTTTGTCTTATTTGCCAAAATAAATTATTTAGCTCTATGGCATACACTCTAGACCAACGGTGCAGTTTACTAAAATCGGATTTAGCGTGTTCATAATAAATGTTTTTAATTGAATCATCTTTTTCGAGGACTCCCATAGTAGCAAATAGCAGGCCATTGTAATTTAAATCATTTAGTTGGCTGAATTCAACCTGCATACGATTAAACAAAAACTTCTGATCCAAATTTAATTGTTTCGACATTCGAAGCACGCCCAAGGAAGCATAAAACTTGTATTTTAGATTGCTTATCTTATTAAAATAATCTTCACATTCGATGTATAATTTTGCCGCAATGTCATCCAGATCAAGATACTCAAAGTTGAAAGCTTTAACAAGCTGATTGACATTATTGTGAAAATCATCTCCGTGATTTAAATAATAGGATTCTGCTTCTTCCAATGCTTGGATACTTTTACCATATTCTTCATTTGTATAAAAATGGAGTGCCTTAATAGTATTTATTCTTGCCTGTTCTAAATCAGTAATACTCATTGTATCAACTTTTTCTATCAAACTGTCCAAGTTTTCCGGCTCTTGAAACATCTGTGCTTCGATACTATCCAACTTTTCAAATCGGACTTCACTTGAACTTTCATTATTGGATTTACATCCGTTAAACAACAAGATTGAAGATAGAAACCCAACAGCAAAAACAATTAAGAGGTATTGCCTATATAGTGAATACATTTTATTTATCAATTTATTTGCTAATGTAGTTGAATTATTACAAATGAAACCATTAAACCGTGTAAATAGTGCTTGCTAATTATTGTTCCTTTTATATAAGTCGTTGTTTTAAGTTTCTACTATATTTTTCACCTACCCTTCCTCACCACCAAATGGCTTTTCCATACGTGGTGATTTTCAGATTGCTTATAATCTGTATCCTTTCTTCTTCCTTCGCTTTTTTGCTTCCAGCCTAAAAACTTCTGCCTGGTTTTCATCATAGCCAGATGAAGGTTTTAGTATATCGAATAGTCCGCCCATCGTTGAAGCTGCGGTTTTCGTTACCGAATAAAATTCCATTTTATCCTGCCAGTCATGTTGTTTCGGTTGTGGTATGTGATTCTGTTGCAATCGTTCATTTTGCTGCAATCGGTAATTGATTTTGGAATAACTGCACGTCCTGTCAATTTTGGAACCGTTGAACTCATAGCCATTCTTTCCAAACCGTACTCCTTGTATTTTGTCTGTTGCTCCGTTATTTCGGAATTCGGTTGTAATCCCCGATTTGAGTAGCTCTGTTTTTAATTCCTGCCAGTTCCGGCATTTAGATAAAGCCGATTGCAGCGCATGATAAATTTCGTATTTGGTTTTATCGGGTTCTTTTAACCGATGCTCCTTTACATTCTCTTTCCCTGAAGCAATATAAAGACCGTGCTTTTTTGTAAGTTCCATACAAATCTTCACGTTCCGAAACTTTTCGTTTTGGTCGGAAATCCGTTTCCCGTTGTTATCAATACGGTTTATTACCAGATGAATGTGAGGATGGTCAGTGTCGTGGTGCCGGACAATAATGTATTGCGTATCCTTGTATCCCATCTTTCCCATGTATTCGTGAGCGACATCAACCATAAACCGATCAGTCAATCTTTTCTTATCCTGAACCGAAAAATCCAGCGAGATATGCGCAACCGGCTTGGCTATTTTCGGATTTAGCTTTTGCTGGGCAATGAAACTTTTAACAATCGATTCCTTATCTTTCAGCCTGACCCCTTCAGCATAAAGAAACCGGGCATTTTCCTTGTCAAGGATAATTCAGGCTGAATTTTCGCACAATATGATTATGGAGCAATGAGTACGTTTCCAGAAGGACGGTTTTACCGCATCCATATTTACCTTGTAACAGGATACCTTTGTTCAAATCTCCTGTAAATGATGGATTGCTGGTTGCGAAATAGTAGAGTTGTTTTATTACAGCCTCAATAACTTAGTTTTAACCCTAAACCCACCCCCTGGAACGAAGTCCAACAATTCTGCTTCAATTTGTTCGTCTGAAACATAAGGTGCAAATGTTTTTCGGGTATAGTTCAGATTTAAAAATAAAACCGCAGTAAATCAAATGTTTACTGCGGTTTCCCTATCTTTGATGATCGTTTTTAAGCGTCTCTATTTGACTTCTTCAAAGTCAACATCGGTCACTTCACTATCCTGTTTGCTTCCGCCTGCATTGGCTTGCTGGCCTCCCTGAGGTTCGCCCTGAGCGCCACTTGCGGCCTGAGCATTGTACATTTCCTGCGATGCAGCCTGGAAAACGGCATTGAGTTCGGCAGTTGCAGCGTCAATACCGGCCATATCCTGTGAGGCATGTGCAGTTTTCAGCTTAACTAATGCAGCTTCGATTGGTCCTTTTTTGTCAGCTGGCAATTTATCGCCAAACTCTTTCAACTGTTTTTCAGTCTGGAAAATCAAACTGTCAGCCTGGTTGAGCTTGTCAACTTTTTCGCGTGCAGCTTTGTCAGATGCTTCGTTGGCAGCAGCCTCGTCGCGCATGCGTTTGATTTCGGCATCGGTCAACCCGGATGAAGCTTCAATTCGGATCGACTGTGATTTACCGGTTGCTTTATCTTTGGCTGCGACATGCAAAATTCCGTTGGCATCAATGTCGAATGTTACCTCAATTTGTGGAACACCACGTTGTGCCGGTGGTAGTCCGTCGAGGTGGAAACGACCGATGGTTTTGTTCCCGTTTGCCATTGGGCGTTCGCCTTGAAGCACGTGAATTTCAACCGATGGCTGATTGTCAGAAGCCGTTGTAAATGTTTCAGATTTTTTTGTTGGGATGGTTGTGTTTGATTCGATCAAGCGGGTCATCACGCCACCCATGGTTTCTATACCGAGTGAAAGCGGAGTTACATCTAGCAACAGCACATCTTTTACTTCACCGGTTAATACACCACCCTGAATGGCAGCACCAATAGCTACAACTTCGTCAGGATTTACACCTTTTGAAGGAGCTCTTCCGAATAGCCGTTGTACTTTTTCCTGAACTGCAGGGATACGGGTTGAACCACCAACCAGAATAACTTCGTCGATATCGCTTGCCTGTAATCCTGCATTCTTCAGGGCTTTGCGACAAGGTTCCATCGTAGCCTGGATAAGTTTGTCGCACAATTGTTCGAATTTTGCACGTGTCAATGTTTTTACCAAATGTTTTGGAATTCCATTTACCGGCATAATATATGGCAGGTTGATTTCAGTCTGAGTTGCGCTTGATAGTTCAATCTTGGCTTTTTCAGCAGCTTCTTTCAACCGTTGTAAAGCCATTGGATCCTGGCGTAAGTCGATTCCTTCGTCGTTCTTAAATTCAGCAGCCAGCCAGTTGATGATTTCCTGATCAAAGTCGTCGCCACCAAGGTGTGTATCACCATCGGTTGATTTTACTTCGAACACGCCTTCACCTAATTCAAGGATTGAAATATCGAAAGTACCACCACCAAGGTCAAATACTGCGATTTTCATTTCGCGGTGCATTTTATCCAAACCGTAAGCCAGTGCGGCTGCTGTCGGTTCGTTGATGATACGGCGCACATTCAAACCTGCAATTTCGCCGGCTTCTTTGGTTGCCTGACGTTGCGAGTCGTTAAAATATGCAGGAACGGTAATAACAGCATCCGTGACTTCCTGCCCGAGGTAGTCTTCAGCCGTTTTCTTCATTTTCTGAAGAATCATGGCCGAAATTTCCTGCGGCGAATATTTCCGGTCGTCAATTACTACGCGCGGTGTATTGTTTTCGCCTGGAACAACATGATAGGCCACACGTTGTATTTCTTTTGTTAAGTTTGCATAGGGTTCGCCCATTAAACGCTTGATAGAATAGACCGTTTTTGCAGGATTGGTAATCGCCTGCCGTTTTGCCGGGTCGCCTACTTTTCGTTCGCCGTTTTCAACAAAACCCACGATTGACGGAGTTGTACGTTTGCCTTCGCTGTTTGGGATAACAACAGGTTCGTTTCCTTCCATAACTGATACGCACGAGTTGGTGGTACCTAAGTCAATTCCAATAATTTTTCCCATTTTGATATTATTTTTTAATCTGATTGTTTCTAAAATAAATTATTACGGGCTTGAAATATCAATCATTATGCCATTCAGAAGGAAACAGAAAATGGCGCAATATTGACACCTGAATCGTTTGGCATAGGTTTATCCTGACATTTTTTGTGACAAAAAGACAGCGGAATGCAAAGAATTTGCTACTTTCATGCCTTCTTAAACTAATATTAATGAAACATAAACCTGTACAGGCTGTTCCGCGCGAACGCCTTTTATCTCTCGATGCTTTACGTGGATTTGACATGTTCTGGATTACCGGAGGCAGTTATCTGGTGACAGTTATTGCCAATTATTCCGGGGCTGCATGGCTCGAACCGGTGGTAGAACAAATGGAGCATGTTCCCTGGAACGGCTTTCATTTTTACGACCTGATTTTTCCGCTTTTCATGTTTATCAGTGGAGTTGCCATTCCTTTTGCACTGGTTTCGAAACTTGAAAGGAAAGTTCCCCGTTACGAACTGGCCAAAAAAGCTGTTACGCGCGGGTTTGTCCTTGTTTTGTTAGGATTTATTTACAACGGTGTGTTCAGCAATGGGTTTGAAAATCCGAGATTTGCAAGTGTTTTGGGGCAAATTGGACTGGCATATATGTTTGCCGCCCTGATTGTGATTTACAGTAAATCCTTTAAAAATACCCTTTATTGGTTGGCAGGAATACTGGCCGGAATCGGAATTCTACAATTGCTGGTGCCTGTTCCGGGAATTGGCGCGGGTGTGCTAACTCCTGAAGGCTGCATCAATGGTTACTTCGACAGGATGCTTTTGCCGGGAAGGCTACACGGAAAAGTATTCGATCCGGAAGGATTATTATGCATTGTTTCAGCCATAACAGTAACTCTGATGGGTTCGGTGGCAGGGCATTTCCTTCGCGATAAAAAAACGGACGATTACAAGAAAATCCAAACATTATCGTTGATCGGTGTTTCGGCAATTACACTGGCTTTGCTTCTGAGTATTTTTTATCCGATTATTAAAGCTTGCTGGACTGTACCTTTTAATTTGCTGACCGGAGGAATCGGGTTTTTGCTCATGATGGCATTTTATTGGATTATCGATGTAAAAGGCTGGAAAAAATGGTCGTTTTTCTTCCGTGTAATCGGCATGAACTCCATTTTTATCTATCTCTTTCACCGGTTTGTAGATACTGACAGAATCACCAAATTTTTCTTAGGCTGGACTGTGCTTTGGGGAGACTTCGGCGTATTGTTCTACACTGTTGGAGAAATAATGTTGGTCTGGATGTTGTTATATTATATGTATAAAAAGAGTATTTTCCTGAGGGTTTAGAGAATGATGAGTTATAAATGATGATTGAAGATTTTATTGAAACAGCGAATCCGGTTCATTTGAGCCGGAT
>Ga0351952_1065_pt1 | contig 13074 bp, 15 predicted proteins | sample BONcelT113001H15_FD_205817 | JGI IMG/M metagenome (GOLD analysis project Ga0351952, IMG submission 205817) | Enriched cells from coal bed in the Powder River Basin, Montana, United States - BONCAT cells T11 rep3 HSBNCT.T11.300.1.H15 ... | reverse complement strand
CCAAGCTCGACACTCTGCGGAAGCTTGTTCTTCATCCGCAGGGCGAGAATGCGAATCTTCGGGGCGTAGTGGCGGACGATTTGCTCCTGGTCGCGCGGGGGGAAGTGCGCCCAGGCCGTTTTTCCGGCCTCCAGCTCACGCCACGGATTGCTCCTGGAAGAGGAGCTTTTTCCAAAAGAACTTGATGTTTCCATCTGCTTTTGCCGTGACTTTCCAGGTGTTGATCTTTTCTGCCGCCTTGTTGATGGCCACGCTGGCCGGACATTCCGGGCTCATTTTTGCGAAGGGGATCTGGTTGATGACCGCCTTGCGCACGGCTGGATCCATGGGGATGAACCCAACCAGGTCGAGGGAGACGCCGGAGAGGAAATGGTCGCAGGCCTTGTAAAGCTTCATGAAAATTTCTTTTGCCGTCTTCTCGTCCTTCGCCATGTTCACCAGCACGCGGAAACGGTCCACGCCGTGGTTCAGCTTCAGGACCTTGATGAGCGCGTAGGCATCGGTGAGGGAGGTGGGCTCCGTGGTGAGCACCACCAGTCGTTCCTGGACGGCGATGTTGAAATACAGGACATTGTCGTTGATTCCGGCGCCCGTGTCCACGATCAGGTGGTCGATGTCGCCCTCAAGGTAGTCCATGGATTCCAGCAGGTCGAGCTTCTGGCCCGTGGTCAGGTTCACCATGTCGCTGACGCCGGAGGCCGCGGGCAGGATGCGGAAGCCGTAGGGCGTGTCGCACAGGATGTCCGCCAGGGTCATGCCTTCGTTGAACAGATGGAACAGGTTCAACTTGGGGGCTATTCCCAGGATGATGTCCACGTTGGCAAGGCCGAGGTCGGCGTCGAGAATGACCACGCGCTTGCCCATCCGGGTGAGCGCGCAGGCCAGGTTCACGGAGATGTTGGTTTTTCCCACCCCTCCCTTACCGGAGGTGACGGAGAAGACCAGGGGAAGAGCCGTAGGTGTCATGATGCCTCGCCTTATGCCGCCTGCTCGGCCTGGGGACCGGGCAGGGTGTGCTTGAAGATAAGCCGCCACAACATGTCGCTTTGGGCCGGAGCGATGCTGTTCTTCAGACTCGCTCCAAAGGACAGGGCGGAAACAGGCAGTTCCGTCAGCCGCGCCATGTTCAGCAGTGCTCCGAAGCTACAGGCTTCGTCCAGTTTCGTCCAGATGAGACTTTGCAACTGCGGGCAAGCATAGCGCTTTGCTATCTGCGCATACTGGCTGGCGGCGAAGTAGGGCGCCAGCACCAAGTGCGCGGCCATGTCGCGCTGGTCGGTCAGGCCGAGATCAGCCAGATGCTCGTCCAGCATGGCTTGGCCGGAAAGGCCCGGCAGATCGACGAATATCCGGTCGAACTTGGGCGCCTCCTTGAGCAGTTCCCGCATCTCCTCGGCGCTGCCCGCCTCGCGGAAGGCCAGGCCGGAGAGATCGGCATAGTGCCGCAGCACCAGCCTGCCCTTGCCCTGGCCCTGGTCGGCGGCCACCACGCAGATGCGCGCCTTGGGCCTGGCCTGCTTCTCGCGCAGGGCCAGGCGGATGAGCGTCAGCGTCTTGCCGACCCCATGCGGTCCCGCGAAGATGTGGAACTTCTGAAGCCATTTTTTTGACTCGAACCCGTAGCAGGGTGCCACGGACTCAAGCACCGGCAGGATGGGGCGCTCAGGATCGGCCTTGAGGTCCAGGAACACGCGTAAGAGCACCTGCATGTCCACTTCCTCGCGCTCCAGGTACTTGATGGCCACGCGCTGGCGCGGCGCAAGCTCGTCCATGTTGAGCTGCGGCTTCACCAGGGTCATGAGCTGGTCCTTGATCTGCCGCCATTCGCAAGCCCAGTCGGCCGGGTTGTCGTCCAGGTGGTGCGCGAAGCCTGTCGGCTTGCGGCACGACGCCCCTTCCTGGTCCTTGAGTCTGGCGCTGGTTCTGGGGTCGATGGCCGCTGTGATCTCGCAGCCCTTGCCAGATCCGTTGCGCACGGTCTTGGTGTTCAGGATGATGGCGTCCTCGCCCAGTTCAGCCTTCACCTTGGCCAGGGCGGCCGGGATGTCGGTTCCTTTGAATGTCTTTACATGCATGGCATTAGCCCAGTGTAACAGTGGCCATGGATTGGATTCTGATATCTGCCGGTATCTCTGCCTGTGAAATCACGGGCATGGTTGGCAGGAACCGAAGCAACAATTGGGCCAAATGGGGCCGGACCTGCGGGGTGGTGAGCAGCACCGGCTGACCATCGGTGCCCACGGCGTTCTCTTGGGCGCTGGCGATGGCCTTGATGATCTGCTGGGCCTTGTTGGGCTCCAGGGCCAGGTAGCCGCCCTGGTCGGTGTTGCGCAGGCTGTTCTGCAGTGTCGCGTCAATGTCGCTGGAGAGCGTCACGATGGGCAGGGCGTTGTCGCTGGACAGATAGCCCTTCACGATGGTGCGGCCCATGCGGGAGCGCACGTATTCCGTGAGCATGGCCGCGTCCTGGACCACCGGGCCGTAGTCCGACAGGGCCTCCGCAATGGAGAGCATGTCGCGGATGGAGATGCTCTCGCGCACGAGATTTTGGAGCACCTTCTGCACGGTGCCGAGCGACAGCACGCCAGGCACGAGGTTCTCCACCGCCTTGGGCGCGCGCTTGGCAAGATTGTTGAGCAGTTCCTGCACTTCCTGGCGTCCGAGGAACTCATGCAGATTGCGACGGAAGACCTCCGTCAAATGTGTGGCGACCACGGTCGAGGGGTCCACCACGGTGTAGCCGGCCAGCATGGCGGCCTCGCGGCGTCCCTCTGGAATCCAGACTGCGGGCAGGTTGAAGGCCGGCTCCACAGTCGCTACGCCTTCGATGCGGTGTTTGGCGTCGCCCGGGTCCATGGCCAGGAAGTGGTCGATGAGAATCTCGGCCGAGGCGATGGCGTTGCCCTTCACCAGCACGCGGTATTCGCCGGGCTTGAGTTGGAGGTTGTCGCGCAGGTGCAGCGAGGGGATCACCACGCCCATGTCCAGGGCGAACTGGCGGCGGATGCTTCTGATGCGCGACAGAAGGTTGCCGTTCTGTTCCTCGTCCACCAGCGGGATGAGACCGTAGCCGACCTCCAGTTCCAGTTGGTCGAGGGGCAGCAGGGACTGCACCTCCTCCGGGGTGTCGAGCTTGGGCGCGCCGCCCTTTGCCTTGTCCTTCTCCGCCTGCTGCTTGGCGTCGTGGGCCGGGCGCGTGCGCTCGGCGATCCCGGCGATCCAGAAGATGAGGATGCTGAAGGTGAGGAAGGGCAGGGTGGGCAGGCCTGGCACCAGGGCGAAGAGCAGCAAAATGCCGGAGACCAGCTTCAGGGCGCGGTGGTGGAAGGTGAGCTGCCCCAGGAATTCCTCGCCCATTCTGGCTTCTGATGCCGCGCGCGAGACGATGATGCCCGCGGAAGTGGAGATGATGAGCGAGGGGATGGTGGCGACCAGTCCATCGCCAATGGTCAACAGCGTGTATGTTTTTACGGCGTCCATCCAGGGCATGCCCTTCTGGAATACGCCGATGAAGAAGCCGCCGAAGATGTTGATGAGCAGCATGATCAGACCGGCCTTCACGTCTCCCTGAACGAACTTGCCCGCGCCGTCCATGGCACCGTAGAAGTCGGACTCCTTGCGGATCTTGTCGCGGCGTCTTGTGGCCTCGGGCTCGTCAATGAGCCCTGCGTTCAAGTCGGCCTCGACAGCCATCTGTTTGCCGGGCATGGAATCAAGGGTGAAGCGCGCGGCGACTTCGGCGATGCGCGTCATACCGGCGACGATGACGGTCTTGTTGATGACGAAGAGGATGAAGAAGATGACAAGGCCGATGGCGTAGTTGCCACCGACGACGAACTCGCCGAAGCTCTGGATCACTGAGCCAGCCGCACCTGTGCCTTCGTCGCCGTGGAGCAGGATGAGCCGGGTGGAGGCGACGTTGAGCGCCAGCCGCAGCAGGGTCGTCACCAACAGCAGGGAGGGGAAGATACTGAATTCCATGGGCGATTCCATGAACATGCAGGTGATGAGCACCACGATGGAGATGGAGATGCTCAGGGTGAGCAGGAGGTCGAGAACGAAGGTGGGCATGGGCACCATCATCACCATGAGGATGACGACGACGCCGACGGCGAGCATGATGTCGCCCTGCTTGGCGAATTTCGCGTAGTCGATGTCTAACGTGGCGAATTTGGCGCTCTGGGACATATTGTTGACGCTCCTCGCGGTTTAAAAACCGGCGCGGGCATCAACCATTCAGGAGGGCGTCAGGCCTGGCGCTTCTTGAATTTCGCCAGCTTGGCCAAAATTGAGGCCACTGCCTGATACATCTCCTCGGGGATTGTCTCGCCGATTTCAACCTGCTTATACAAAGCCTGTGCCAGGGGCGGGTTCTCGTGCAGGGGAATGTCGTTTTCAATGGCGATTTCGCGAATCCTCTGCGCCATGCGGTCCACGCCCTTGGCGAGGACAACGGGCGCGGGGGCTTCGGAAAGGTCGTAGCGCAGCGCCACCGCGTAGTGCGTGGGGTTGGTGATGACGACGTCGGCCTTGGGCACTGTGCTTTGGAGTCTGCGGCCCATGACCTCGAACATCTTGCGCAACTGCTTCTGCTTGATCTCGGGGTCGCCTTCCGCCTGCCTGCGCTCGTCCTTGACCTCAGCCTTGGTCATCATCAGGTTGTCGTCGTAGCGGTAGCGGGTCCACCACATGTCGGCGATGGCGATAAGGATCATGGGCACCAGGGCGTAGCAGACCATCTTGTACGAGGCGAGCAGCATGTAGCTGGTGATGCCCATGACGTTCTGATGGAACAGCGGCACCAGGTTGGGCAGTTCCTGCTGGATCACGATGTACGGTGCCACACCCACTGCAACGGCCTGAAGAAGGTTGCGGCCCAGGCGCACCAGGGTTTCCGGGCTGGCCATGAGCTGCTTGAGGCTTTTCAGAATGTTGAAATTGATCCTGTCCCAGCGGAACTTCAGGGACCAGAGCTTGCCCACCTGCAAGCGCATGGTGATATAAGCCGCAATGGCGATGATGATCATGATCGGAAGCACCATGAGGGCGATCTTGTAGAATGACCACAAAAGCATGCTGTAAACTGTTTGCGTGTCGAGCGCGAAACCGGCGCCAGCGCCACGCAGGAGCAGCTTTCCACCAAGACCGGGCTCTCGCCGCGCGAGGTTCAGAACGGCCTGGAGGCATTGCAGAACCAAATGTGCGTCAGCCTGGACGCCTTTCAGGAGAACTTCGTCGGAACACGGGAGTCCCTGTCCGAGAACGAGCCCTATCAGTCCACTGCATTTCAAGAAATGGTTGACAAGATTGCTGGGCTCATAGAAGAGTTGACACCTCGCGAGAAACTGGTAATTTCTTTGTATTATGGCGAAGAACTGAACATGAAGGAAACCGCCCAGGTTATGGACATAACCGAAGGCCGAGTTTCACAGCTGCATTCACAGGCCCTGGCCAAGCTGCGTGACAGTTTCCGCAAACGGTATGAAAACGAAGGCTGACAGGAGAGAGAACACATGCCCGCAGACAAGAACATGCGCATCCTCGTTGTAGACGACTTCTCCACCATGCGCAAAATCATCAAGAACATCCTCCGCCAGCTCGGCTTCAACAACGTCGTCGAATCAGACGATGGGACTACGGCTTGGGAAACGCTGAACCGTGACAACATCGACTTCATCATTTCCGACTGGAACATGCCGCAGATGACCGGCATCGAGCTGTTGCGCAAGGTCCGCGCCAGCGAAGAATACTCCACCACGCCGTTCCTCATGGTCACAGCGGAAGCGCAGCAGGAAAACATCATCGAGGCAGTGCAGGCGAAGGTCTCGAACTACATCGTCAAGCCGTTCACGCCGGAGACCCTTGGCCAGAAGATCGACAAGATCTTCAATTAATGCCTTTACCCTTAAGGGGGGGGCGGATCTTTCATGGCGACTGACCCCAGGGAGGACACTCCGGGCCTAGGTGCTGATCCGGCCAAGCCGGCCGAAGTCGCGATCGATACGAGTGAGACCACGCGCGGCGCGCAGAAGGTTGAGCTTGATCTCGACGATGCGCCTTTTCTGGAAGAAGAGGAAGAGGTCAAGGCAGAACCGGCCAAGCCTGCGGCAGCCGTCAGCTTTGACACACCCAAAGAGGAAAAACCACCTCTTGACAAGAAAAAACTCATAATCATCGGCGCAGCCGCATTCATCGTACTCATCGCTGCGGCAATTGGCTTCAAGCTTCTGTTCTTCAAGGGAAAACCGGATTCGGTTCAGACAGAGCAGACCTCCTCCACCGCTCCTGCTTCTGACAACGCCACAGCGGCCGAACCCGAGAAACCGGAAATCCATGTGCGCATGGAACCGTTCTGGATTGAGCAAAAGGCTGGCCCGGACGAGACACGCTTCCTCATCGTCCGTATGCTGCTTGGAACACGAGAGCCGGCCATAGCGAAAGAATTTGACGCGAGGCTCATGTCGGCCAGAAACGCGGTCTTCTATTACCTCAAAAATAAAGACGTGCAGTTTTTGACCGATGAAGCGAATACAGAGCAATTGAAAAACGAACTACTCATGGTGATCAACCAATACGTCACCGATGGCAAGTTCGACACCCTGATGTTCGAGGAGTACGTGGTGAAGTAAATGTCCTCCGGCCCGCTGGATATGCCTGTCTTGATCTCGCAGTTGCTGAACGCGCAACAGTTCCTGGGACCGCAGCATGTGCCCCACGAGGCTCAACAGGCGCTCTTCGGCCAGCTCGTGGCCGAGAATCAGCGAAAGCAGGAACAGGCGGTCCAGGAGGTCGACAAGGGCGACGGCACAGAGCCCATGGGCCGCGATTCCGGCGGCAACAAGAACACCTCGCAGCACAGCCCACGGCAGCCGAACCCAAAGACCGCTGGCGCCGATGATGCCGATACGCTCGGTGGCGCCTCGTCCAACGCTTCCCCCTGGTCCGGCAACATCATCAACGTCAAGATCTGACGTCTATTCCCCTTTCCGCTCACTGTTTTTGCGCTTCAGCTCCCCTTCGCGCTCCGCCGCATCCTCGCGCTCCGCCTCCGCATCGCCCGCAGCCTCTTCCTCCTTGTTGGGGAACCGGCCCGCAAACCAGTAATATAGCCACTTGGCACGCTCAGCGCGCTGCCGCGAAGCATACGGCCCCCTTCGCGGCAAAAGCATCATCCGTTCGACAAGGTACGCAAGGCCAGCACCAAACAGGAGCACGACAAGGGCGAACAGCCAAGTGGACAAGGCCAATACCTCCGGATGGAAGGTGCGATAGGCGTCATGATTTCACTTATTTCACTATCCCAGCTGAGAAGCAAAGGCGAGACAATTTCAAGGCGCTTGGCCGATTGCCTCTTGAGCATCAAGAGTGCATAATGTGCAGACAATGCGATGTCCGACTCGCCAACTCAATCACGACAAGGAGCCGTTATGCCCGTAGCCAGCGAGTTCACCCTGTTCAGCGGCGGCGCCCAGGGCGCAGAGGCCGAATTCGGAAAACAAGCGGAAGCCTTCGGCGTGCAGGAGGTCAACTACTCCTTCGAGGGCCACAAGATCGAGCGCAGCCGTGGCCTGCGGATGCTGACCCAGGAAGAGCTCATGCGCAAGGACGTCAGCCTCACATACGTGTCCAAGCTGCTGGACAGGAACTTCAGCAATGGCCCGCTCATTCGCATGGTCTTGCGGACCATCATGCATCAGGTCGACGCCGGACTTGAGGTCTTCGTGGTCGGCGCCATCCTGGACAACGGCACGGTCAACGGCGGCACCGGCTGGGGCGCGGAGTTCGCAAAGATCTGCAACAAGCCCCTGTTTGTCTTCGATCAAGTGAAAAACGGCTGGTTCACATGGAAGGACAACGCCTGGGCCCCAGTGGCGGCACCGGTCATCACCAAGGCGCACTTCACCGGCACCGGCACACGGTTCCTGGAGCCAAACGGCCGCGCAGCCATTGCCGAGCTTTTCGCCCGTTCCTTCGGCGCATCGAAATAGCCTCGCCAGAAACACGCATCGCGGCGTGCGGCTGCGACCGGTTTCCCCGGCGCGCCCACGCCGTTTTGTTTTGTCCCGGCTGCGCTGCGGCGGATTGCATTTCAGGGCAAAACCGTGCATCTGAGCAACACAACCATCCAAACGCCCAAACAAACAGGTGGCGACATGCAGATTTCCGCATTCCTGCTTCTGGCCCTCACCGTCACGGAGCTGGTGCTGCTTTTCGTGGTCATCGCCTTCTACTTGCGTCTGCGCAAGAACGAGGCGCTCATCGCCCGCATGCAGACCAAGCAGGAAGAGTTCCTCGTCAAGCTGCGCGCCAATGCCCAACTGGAACAGGAGCTTGTGGACAGCTTCGAGCGCAGGCAGGATGAACTCGCACGCCTCGACACCCAGCTTACGGAACGCGTGGTGATTTTGAACAAGCTGCTCAAGCAGGCGGACGAATACGCCCGCTCGCCGCAGTTCCTGCGGCAAATCATCATCACCGGCCACAGGCAGGGCAAAAGCGTCAAGGAGCTCTCCAAGGCCACGGGCATAGGCATCGACGAGGTTGAACTCATTATCGACCAGTCCACAAGCTAGTCCCTCACGGCGGTCCTCATGCGCATCACGGGAAACGGCACCGGCTTCGGCCAACAAGGCGCGGGCCGCGACCGGGCTGCGGCCTTTCGGGCCAGGCACAGCATCGGTCAGCGCATCAAGGGGCGCATCCTCCGGCGTGAGCCCAACGGCCTGTACTGGGTCCAGGTTGGCGGAGAGGAACTGCTGGCCCGCCTGGAGGTCCAGGCCGACCAAGGCGACGAACTCCTCTTCATCGTGCGCGCGCTGACCCCGGAGATCATGCTCCAGGCCTTGTCTGGAGGCATAAGCGCGGGCGATCTGCCCGGCCTGGTGCAGCGCTTTCGCGCCGCGCGCGAGGTGTTCGAGGTCAGCGGCTCGGAAATGTTCGCCGCGCTTCAGGCCATCCCGCCTGATCCCTCCTTGCGGCGGGAGGCGTTCCAGAAGGCCCTTGAGGCACGTCCAGACAGCGCTGCCAATTTCGCCAAGGTGCTGGCCCTTCTCGCTCAGATCAACAGCAGCCTTGGCGAAGAGCAGACAGCCGTAGCTCTGTACCAGCCCTGGCTGCTGCCCATGCGGCGCAGGCAGGAGATGTTGCGCCGGGAGCGCGGCGACGGAGGTACGGAGACTTCCACCAGCGCGGTCGATCCCCTAGCCGGGGACTTCGAGCTACGGCTACGCGTTGGCAACGATGCGTCAAGCCTCGTCCTGACAGCGGAGAAACCTGAAGCCTGCGGTCCACTTCAGGTGGAAATAGCGGCCCTGGTGCGCAGCGAATTGGGACTGGAGCCGGTGATGCTCGGTCCAAACCGGCTTCGCCGGAACAATCTGGGCGGGGTGCTGGGCGAACTCTTCGGCGATGTGCCGTCCTGGTCCTCAGGCGGGCTGAACACCAGAGTGTAGAACAAAAAAAACGCCCCCAAAGGGGCGTTTTCAATTCATGCAGGCAAGCAACTAGGCCATTGCTGGCTGGCCGCGCAACCCGGCCGGAAGCGGCTGGGACGCGGGGGCCTTGGCCGGGGCCTCGGCAGGTGCGGCTTCGGGCAGGGCAAGGGTGCGTTCTTCAAGGTATTTTGAAGCGTTGTCCTCAATGTAGCGCAAAAAGCCGTTGTTCAGAGCGTGCCCAGAGGCGAAGACCTCAAAGCGTCCTTGCAAGGGCAGCCCCATCACAGCCATATCGCCCACGAAATCCAGCAGCTTGTGGCGCACGAACTCGTCAGGGTAGCGCAGCCCGTCAGTGTTCAAAACGCCGAACTCGTCCAGCACCACGGCATTGTCCAGGTTCCCCCCAAGGGCCAGGCCGTTGGCGTGCAGGTACTCCACCTCACTCCCTGGCACCTGGTGCTGACCATGGTGGTGGCGCTGGGCGTTGCGCTGGGCCTGTTCGTGGTGCTGCCGCACTTCCTGTCCGCCCTGATGCAATGGTTGGGGCTCTCCGGCGATGTCGAGTCCATCAGTTTCAACGCCTGGGATGGCCTGTTCAAGATGCTGGTCTTTGTCGGGTATATCGTCATCATCTCCTTCGTGCCCGACATCCGCCGCGTGTTTCAGTACCACGGGGCTGAGCATAAGGTCATCTGGAGCTTCGAGAACGGCGACGATTTGAGCGTGGCCAGCGCACGCGCCAAGAGCCGCCTGCATCCGCGCTGCGGCACTTCCTTTCTGCTCTTTGTCCTGGCGGTGAGCATCCTGCTGCATACCGCGCTGGTGCCTGTGCTGCTGAAGATCTACACCCCCGAGATCGCGCTCGTGAAGCACCTGTACATTGTCGCCGCAAAGCTTTTGTTCATGATCCCCGTGAGCTGCGTGGCGTATGAAATCATCCGCTTCGCCGGAAAGTTCAATTCCAACGTGCTCTGCCGCATGTTGTGCTGGCCTGGGCTTGCTCTCCAGATGCTCACCACTAAGGAGCCGGACGACAGCCAGATCGAGGTTGCCATGGCCGCCCTCAAGTGCGCCGTGAGCGAGGAGGCCTGTTCCTGATGTTCGCCAAGCTTGAGGAAATTGAGCACAGCTTTGAGGATTTGGAGAAGGAACTCGGCGCGCCCGAGGTTTTGGCCGATCAGGAGCGCTACCGCAAGGTCGCCAAAAGCCACGCGGATTTAGGAACCATCGTCCGCGCTTTCCGCGAGTTCAAGCGTCTTTCCCAGGAGCTTGCCAACAACCGCGAGCTGCTCAAGGACGCCGATCCCGAGATGCGCGAGCTTGCCGAGGCCGAGGCCGAGGGGCTCAAAACCCGGCTTGAGCAGCTGGATGTCGCTCTGAAGCTCATGCTCCTGCCCAAGGATCCGCTTGACGACAAGAACAGCATCCTTGAGATTCGCGCCGGCACCGGTGGCGACGAGGCTGCGCTCTTCTGCGCCGACCTGTTCCGCATGTATACCCGCTATGCCGAGCGCGTGGGCTGGAAGGTCGAGCTTCTTGACGCCAGCCCGACCGACACCGGCGGCTACAAGGAAGTCATCGCCTCCATTTCCGGCGAGCGCGTGTTCAGCAAGCTCAAGTGGGAGTCCGGCACGCACCGCGTGCAGCGCGTGCCCGCCACTGAGGCGCAGGGGCGCATCCACACCTCTGCGGTCACGGTCGCCATCATGCCCGAGGCCGAAGAGGTCGATGTTGACATCCGCTCCGAGGATTTGCGCATCGACGTGTTCCGCGCCAGCGGCGCGGGCGGCCAGCACGTCAACCGTACGGAATCTGCGGTGCGCATCACGCACAACCCTTCAGGGCTTGTTGTGCAGTGCCAGGACGAGAAGTCGCAGCACAAGAACAAGGCCAAGGCCATGAAGGTGCTGCTCTCGCGCCTGCTGGACCTGGAACAGCGGAAGGCCAAAGCCGTGGAAACGGACATCCGGCGCAATCAGGTGGGCTCCGGCGACCGCTCCGAGCGCATCCGCACCTATAATTTCCCGCAGGGCCGCGTCACTGACCACCGCATCAACCTCACCCTGTACAAGCTGGACTCGGTGATGGAAGGCGACTGCGGCGACCTGATCCAGGCCCTCACCAGCCACTACCAGACTGAGGCCTTGAAGCAGCAGGCCGCCGGGTAACCAGCCTGTGTCCGCCGCTGCCCGCAGCCACGCGCCTGCTGGAACGCCAGCCTCCACGCCGGACAAGCTCCTGCCGACCCTGTCCGAGGCCGTGCTGCTGGCCGAGCGCGAGTTGGCCGTCGCCGGGGTGGACTCTCCGCGCCTTTCCGCTGAGCTTCTTTCCGCTAAAGCCTTCGGGCTGACGCGAATAGGGCTCATCATGCGGGCCAAGGAGCGCGTCGAGACCGCTGGCCTGACTGTCTTTCGCTCTCTTGTGGCTCGTCGCGCCCAAGGCGAGCCGGTCGCCTACCTCCTTGGCGAGAAGGAGTTTTTTGGTCTGCCCTTTCACGTCACCCCTGATGTGCTGATCCCCCGACCGGAAACGGAGCTCATTGTGGAGGAGGCGCAGCGCGTGTTTCGGCCCGACGCCAGCTTCCGCTTCGCCGATTTTGGGACCGGTTCCGGCGTTTTGGCTGTGGCCCTGGCGCATGTGTTTCCCGCCGCGTCCGGCCTGGCCGTCGATCTTTCCCCTCGCGCCCTTGATGTCGCCCGGCGGAACGCCCTCGCCAACGGCGTGGAGGCGCGCCTCGTCTTTTTTCACGCGGATTTCACCCGCCTGTCCCTGGCTCCAGCCTCCCTCGACCTCGTTGTGGCGAATCCCCCATACGTGACGCAGGACGAGTACGCCGCGCTTTCTCCAGAAGTGCGCGACTTTGAGCCGCGCTCCGCGCTTGTGAGCCCGGAGGCCGGACTGTGGCACCTGCGTGGCCTGCTGCCTGTCGCGCAGCGGGCTTTGCGCCCGGCCGGGGTGCTGCTCTGCGAACTGGGGGCAGGGCAGAGCATTGCGGCGTTGGAGATTGTCCGCACCTGCGGACGCGGCTTTGAGAATGCTCGCATCCTCAAGGACTACGCCGGGCTGGACCGCATGCTCAAGGTCGAACGGAACTCGCAGAAATGCGGCGTTTCCGCGTAACCCTGTGGCATTGCTGCCACCCTGTTGCAGAAAAGAAACACTGTCTGGCTTCCCCTTCCGAAAATAATACACGATAATTCAGGTGGTTGTTGAGTATGCTTTCTCTGGCACTTCCTGTGCATAGCGGGTGGCTGTCGGAGGAAACATGCATCAGACCACCATCAAAAATATAGTGCGCTGCACGGGCATCGGCCTGCATAGCGGCAAGCAGGTGGAACTGGTGCTGCGTCCCGCGCCCGAAGACACGGGCATTCTGTTCGCCTTGCGCAGCGGGTCTGGCACCTCTTTCCTGAGCCCCAAGCCCCGGCTTGTGGTTGATACCGGGCTGGCCACCAGCCTCGGCAACGGGCATGACAACATCGCCACAGTGGAGCACCTGCTGGCCGCCGTTCGCGGCCTCGGCATCGACAATATTCGCATTGAGGTCCAAGGGCGCGAGCTGCCCATCATGGACGGAAGCGCCGCCTCATTCGTCTACCTGCTGAATCAGGCCGGTCTCCGCCGCCAGACCAAGGCCCGC
>Ga0351952_1064_pt1 | contig 13358 bp, 10 predicted proteins | sample BONcelT113001H15_FD_205817 | JGI IMG/M metagenome (GOLD analysis project Ga0351952, IMG submission 205817) | Enriched cells from coal bed in the Powder River Basin, Montana, United States - BONCAT cells T11 rep3 HSBNCT.T11.300.1.H15 ... | reverse complement strand
GGGAATGGAGCCGGGTGAGCATGGATGCCGTCAACAAAGGCTTTTCCTTTAAGCATCTGGGCGGGGCATTAATTGATGAGTTTTCGCAAATCGGTTATGTCCGGGCCGTGGAAACGGTTTTCATCACCGCCGGCCGGGAGGAGGTACTGGAAGCCAAAGCCATTGCAGATGATGTATTTAAGCTGATCAGCGCCATGAACAAAATGGCCCGGGAAATGTCTTTTGACTGCGATACCTGCGATTATAACGATGTATGCGGGGATGTGGCGGAACTGCGGTCCATGCGGAATTCGTTAAAAGCCAGAGAGACCGCAACCCATGCATGAACCGGAAAACAAAAAAACGTCGGTAATCGCCCTGTGCGGCAAAGGCGGCGTGGGCAAGACATCGCTTTCCGCGGCCATCGTCAATATTCTGTCATCTGATCCGGCCCATAAGGTACTGGCCATTGACGCTGATCCGGCGGTGGGATTATCCAGCGCCCTGGGCATTGATGTGACCAAAACCGTGGATGATATCCGCAACGAACTGATCCGGCGGGTGGAATCCGGTGAACCGGGCGGCAAGGAACAAATGCTTTCCATGCTGGACTATGAGATGTTTTCCGCCCTGGCCGAGCGGAAAAACATCGCGTTTCTGGCCATCGGCCGGCCGGAAAAAGAAGGGTGCTACTGCCAGGTCAATCATATTTTAAAAGATCTGATCGCGTCTTTGGCTAACAATTTCGACTATGTGGTGATTGACGGCGAGGCCGGCATCGAGCAGGTGAACCGGCGGGTCATGGAAACCGTCACCCACCTGATCCTGGTTTCCGATGCGTCTGCCAAAGGGATCAATGTAGTGAAGACCATCAAAGACGTTTCTCAGGATGCCATTCATTATGAAAAAGCCGGTCTGATGGTAAACCGGCTGCGGGATCAATCCGAATTTGAAAAACTGGTGATCCCCCCGGATCTGGATTGTCTGGGATGGATTCCGGAAGACAATACCATACGGGATTTTGACATCGCCGGGAGAAGCCTTCTGGAAATCGAAGATTCTCCCGCCGTTGCCGCGGTGAGAAACTGTTTGACGGCGATGCTGTCCTGAAAGCATTGTCTCGCGCCGAGACGCAGGGACGCAGAGAATAGAGAGTGAATTTCTTGGCGCCTCTGCGCCTCCGCGGGAGTAAGATATTGCCCGGCTGCATGGATTAACCTTAGAGGAAGGTCGAAATGAAAGTATTCCAGGATCTTCTGGAAACCCCGCTCAATGATCTGGTGGAACAGGCAGTAGCTGACGGACGCATCCCCATCGGGTATTCCTGTTCGTTCGTGCCGGAAGCCTTTCTCATGGCGGACAGGCTTTTCCCGGTGCGCCTGCACGCGCCCGGCGTGGCGGGCACGGAAATCGCCGATATCTACCTGTCCAATTTCATCTGTACCTACACGCGCAGTCTCCTTGAATTTGCGGTTGACGACCGGTTCGACCTGCTGGGGGGATGGGTGTTCGTTCCCTCCTGCGTGCATATGCAACGGCTCTACGACAACCTGGAATACCTTAAAAAACCCGCGTTCAGCCATATCCTCGACGTGCCCCGCAAGGTAACCGCGGCCACGCTTGCCTGGCAGACCGAAGAGCTTCGGATTCTGGCGGACAAGCTCGCGTCGCATTTCGGCGTGGACATGAGCCATGATTCCCTCAATGCTGCCATTGTCCAATGGAACCGGTTCGCGGCTGTCATCTCATCCATTGGAGAGCTCCGAAAACCACCGGAGCCGCTCATTACCGGAACCGAATTCCACCGGCTGCTCATGGCCGCCCTGGTCTCTCCAAAGGACCTGATCCTTCCCAAAATCCTTGATTTTAAGCAAGAAATCGAAAAGCGCAACGGCATCGGAAAATTCCGGGCCCGGCTCATGGTGACCGGGTCCCACCTCCACGATCCGGAGTTGATCCGGGTCATGGAGTCCCAGGGTGGGCTGGTGGCGGCGGACCTTTTCTGTACCGGATCAATTCCCGGATTCATGCCCGTAGATATAGAGACGGCGACAGACGGCGACCCCATCCGCACCCTGGCCGAGCATGCCTTTAAAAAGACGCTCTGCCCCCGGATGATGGAGGACTTTGACCGACGCGTAAAAACCATCATCGACACGGTACGAGAATACCGCATAGACGGGGTTGTCATCGAAATCATCAAGTTCTGCGACCTCTGGGGCGTGGATTCCATGCCCATGGTGGCCGCGCTCCGAAATGAAGGCATCCCGGTGCTGAAGCTGGAGCGGGAATATGCTCTGGGCGGAGAAGGCCAGTTGCGCACCCGGGTTCAGGCATTTATCGAGAGCATGGGCAAATGATGTTTTGCAGGCAGGAGGATTAACTCACCGTGAAGGAAGCATTGGCAACCGCAAAACATGCAGTGATGAGGCTGCCGGAGCTGGCGACCGACTTTTTAAAGAACTCCATCATCGGCTATCTTTTTGAAGCCAAAAGCCTCAGCGACGCCGTCATCTATACAAAATACTGGATTCTCATCTGGGGCAGCATTTTAAAATTCGTCGTCAAACTCATATTTAAACGCGGCCCTGTCGGGGCCTTCCGCGTGATCCGTCACTATCCCTGGCTGCTGCGCTTTTTTAGCACCACAAAACTGCTGCGGCGCCTTTCCCGGGGAAGAAAGGGAGCCTATCTGGAATCCACGGCACTGATCATCGGGTCCATCGCCCTTACCCTGGTGGAAAAACTGGAAGAGGTGGTTTACCAGCCCGAGATTCTGCTCATTAATGAAGACCTGGTCCCTCCCGAGATCGGCATGGCCATGGGGTTAAATGTCTGGCTGGTGGAAGCCATGGGGATCCTGCTGCCGCTGATCCATTCCGACGCATCCTTAAATTTCATCGACGAAGCCGAAAACGCCGGAATGAACCCGGACGCGTGCAGCTTTGTCAAGGCCGCGGTCGGCATGATCGTCAAGAATCAGCAGCCCATCGGGTGCGCCATTGTCAGCTCGAATATGCCCTGCGATGCCGGCATGGCATCCTATACCTACATCCAGAAAGCCTATGACGTGCCCATCTACCGTCTGGACGCGCCCTATAATTTCCACGGCGAGCGGGCGGAAACGCTTTTTGTCGAAGATCTCAAGGGAATGATCGCCTTTCTCGAAAAAAACACGCCCGGCCGCATGGACTGGGACAAACTCCGGGAGATTTGCGAAGGCCGCAACCGTATGGTGGCGCTTGAACTCGAATTATGGGACATGATGCGAGCCAGCCCCGCGCCCCTGGCATCCGAGGCCGTGTGGCTGAGTCATTTGTGGCATTTTTACATGTTCCCGGGGCACAAGGAGGCGATCCGCGTGTTTGAACGCCTGGTGGAACTGGCCCGGAAAAACATAGACGCCAAGATCCCGGCCGTTGAAAACGAAAAATACCGCGCCGTGCTCTGGAACCCGCCGTTTCCCCAGTTCCCGGATATCTTCAACATGGTGGAACGGGCCCACGGCATCACCCTGATCATGGACTCCATGACATACAACCATCATGATTTCATCGACACTTCCACGCCTGACACCATGCTTAAGGGACTGGCACAAATCATCATGCATGGGCCTATGGTCCGTCACACCCGGGGGCCCGCCGAGAATTACCTGGATGATATTTTCCGCTGCTACAAACAGTTCGACCTGGACATGGTCTGGGTCGCCAACCATGTGGGCTGCAAGGGCGGCCAGGCCATGAACGGGATCCTGCGGGAAAAATGCCGTGAAATGAAGATCCCCCTGCTCATCCTCGATTACGACCTGGTTGATCCCCGCATTGTTTCCCACGAGGGCATGATGCGGCAGGTGGATGATTTTATGGAAACCGTCATGAAAGCCAAACGGCCGGCGCCGGCGCCGTAGTGAGGGAGGCCGGGAAAGCGCATGTCGCAAATTATGATGGCAGCGCAAAAAATCGAATTACAGATATTGAAACAAGGAATAAAAAAATGACCCGAAAATACGTCGGCGGCTGCGATGTCGGATCCACCACAGGCAAGGCCGCTATCCTGGATGAAACCGGCAAGGTTGTGGCCTCGGCAATTGTTCCCAGCGAGATTGATCCGGAAATCACTTCGTTAAAAGCCCTTGAGCAGGCATGCGCTCAAGTGCCGGGCCTTGGAAGTTACAAGAACCTTGCCCGCATTGTGGGTACGGGTTACGGCAGAAACGAAGTCCCCTTTGCCAATGAAAATATTTCCGAAATAAGCTGCCACGCCATGGGGACGTTTTACTGCAACCGCGACATCAAGACCATCGTGGATATCGGGGGCCAGGACGTAAAAACCATTTCCATCGATGATGACGGATCGGTTTTAGAGTTTGCCATGAACGACAAATGCGCCGCCGGCACCGGCCGGTTTCTTGAAGCCATGAGCCGGATATTCCGCATGGACCTGGACCAATTTTCCCTGCTTTCCTTAAATGCCGTAAAAATTATACCGGTCACGGCCCAGTGCAGCGTATTTGCCGAAAGCGAGGTCATCAGCCTGCTGGCCAGAAAAAGCCCGCCTGAGGAAGTGGCCGCGGGCATTAATGCGGCGATGGCCAAACGCTGCTTTTCCCTGCTCAAACGCATCGGCATGCGGCCAATGGTGACGGTCACCGGCGGATGCGCCAAAAATCGGGGCCTCATCAAGGCAATTAAAAAAAGCATCAACATGGAAGTGGCCCCGCTCCCGGTGGACCCCCAGATCATCGGCGCGCTGGGGGCCGCGGTGTTTGCCGGGCGCAGCGGCCGGGGATAGGATTGATATTTATCCGATAAACTTCCCGGAAATTACCGGCGGTAAAAATACCCCGCGGCAAGGTCAATCGCTTTTTTTAGAATTTGACTTTTCCGTCGGTCCGGTCCATAATCAGTCATAACACAATCGGAGCTTGATTCCCGTCCAGGCGTTTGTTTCCATCTCCTTCTCTGCTGCCGACTCCGGCTGTGATTTTTCCAGTTCATGCGCCATGTTATCGGAACTCTTGCCGGGCAAAAACGATCGTATTGATGCGATCATATCGGGGGAGGAAGATCATGAGGCTCAAATTCTGCCTTTTAGGCTTCCGGCGATAGATCCTGCAATTGCAAAACCGTCGGAAGCCCGCCATTCAGCAGGCTACCCATGCCTTTGGGATTTCGCGTTTTTCTCAACTGAAGTATCGCCCATGGCGGAAAGGAGGCATCATGAAACGGCAACTGCTCAATTACGAAACCCTGCTGAAAGTCACCAATGCCATCTCCCATTCCAGAGACCCGGAGGAAGTGGTGTTGATGGCGGTGGAAAGCATCACCCACGCGCTGGACGTCAAGGGCTGCACGATCTTTCTGATCAACCGCGACACCAATGAACTGGAAGTGGCCGCAACCTATGGACTCAGCGATGAATACATCAACAAAGGGCCGCTGAGCGCCTTAAAATCCATTACCGAGGCGCTGAGCGAAGGACCCGTGGCCATCTACGATGTATCCGATGACCCGCGAATGCAGTATCCCGAGGCCGCCGTCAAGGAAGGAATCGCATCCATTCTGGTGGTGCCGATCGTTATCCGGGATCGCACCATCGGCGCACTGCGCGTCTACACGGCCGAACCCTGGGAATTCACTTTAGACGATGTCAATTTTGTTCAGGCCATGGCCAGCATGGCAGGTATGGCTATTGATATTGCAAAATATTACAAGGGATTAAAAGACAGCATCGAGATACTCAAAACACTGCGGGATCCGAAAACCCTTAAATCCAGGAGACGGACCCCGTATGAGGGTGTGCCGAAAAGCTTCAACTAATAAACGCGACGGAAAATCTTATTTTCCGCCGTCATCTCTGGCGATCCACCGCCGATAAAGGGCGGCGCCTGCTACCAGAAGGACCGCCAGGGCCAGGAGCGGATAAAAAACAGCGGCATCCAGCAGGTCGACAATTTCGTCGGCTTCCGTGGCCCCGTGGATGGCCGAGGCATAGACAAAGCCCTTGGCGGCAAAACCGAAGGCCGATGCAACCGCAAATTTTCCAAGATGGATGCCCAGAACCCCCGCGCCGTAATTGATCACGGCATGGGGGAAAAAGGGCATGGCCCGGATGGCGAAAAGGGTGACAACATCGCTGTGCCGGGCCATAAATCGTAAAAGCGCCGGGTCCGCCCGCGGTCTGTCCTCAGGCGACCCGGCCATTTTTCGGGCGAAAACCGCCGCTCCCGTGCCGCCCAGAACACCGCCGGCGGTGATGATTAGCGCTGCGGGCACCGGATGATACAGCAATCCCGCGATCCAGAAAAAAACCGAACCCGGCAGGCCGAAAAGATAAAAAACGGCCATTGCCACAATCACGGCGGGCGGGGCCCACCAGTTGCCCGCAAGTCGTTCGCTCTGCCTGAACACCCACTCCCAGTCCACCAGGCCGGTTCTGCCAGCGATAAATCCCGCCGCCAGCAACGCCACCAGAACGGCCGGTTTCCAGAATGTGTTCATTTTTCCTTTTTTAATCATAATGCCTGAAAGAAATCCCCATTTTACACCGCGCTGATCGCCAGTGCCCCGGCCGTGGCCGAAATAAAACTACCTGAAGACGGATGCGATATCAAGACCGATATCACAGACCGATACCACATTCAGGGATGTGGGCACTCCCCAAAAATATGCTGTTTTTATTATCAATATTAATGACAACCATATTTATAAACATTTGAATCCGATTGTAAAAATTCAGATTAATATCATTGTTGATAACCAAGAATTTTAGGAATATAGTCGCTTACCAGGTAGAGCAATGGCTGAAGCCCAAGTCGAGAGATCAACTATACTTTTCCGGTTTTTACCCATCACTTGACAATAGGACGCCATAATCACCGATAGATCGGGTAGCCTGCCGGCAAGAATTACAATTTTTTCACCAAAATTATTATAAACAAAGGAGAAAAGATCATGTTAAAGGAATTCAAGGAATTCGCCATGAGAGGCAATGTGGTGGATATGGCTGTCGGCATTATCATCGGCGCGGCGTTTGGAACCATTGTCAAATCCCTTGTGGATGACATCATCATGCCGCCCATCGGCCTGCTCCTAGGCAGTGTTGATTTTTCGGATCTGTTTATCACCCTCAAGGACGGGGCTGCCGTGGCAGGCCCTTACCTCACCCTTGCGGACGCCAAAACAGCCGGCGCGGTCACATTGGGCTACGGCGTTTTCGTCAATACCGTCATCAGCTTCCTGATCGTCGCCTTTTCCGTGTTCCTCCTGATCAAAGGCTTAAATAAAATGAAGCGCCAGGAGGAAGCCAAACCCGCGGACCCGACGACCAAAGAGTGCCCCCATTGCTTTTCCACGATACCGATCAAAGCGACAAAATGCGCCCATTGCACGTCCAATCTGTAAAGGCGGGGCAAACTGAGGCCTCTTTCCGGACAACCGATCGCCGCCTCATATTTCGTAGGGCGATTAGCCTTAACCATAAGCGCGTTAGGAGTTCAAAAAAAATGAAAAGAATAAAAGTATTGGCTGTCCTGGTGGCAGTTATGTCCGCATTTCAATTGGCGACGGTCGCTGTAGCGGAATCCGGCGGCGCCATGGATTGGTGGGGATGCTCACCAGCCAGCTTGGCGTGACCGAACCCCAGGCCGCCGGCGGCGAAACCGTCATGAACCTGCTGCAAGGCGTCTGGAAATAAGAAAGACGCTTTTCTATTTTCCGCCCTGATGTCCAGCCTCAGGCCGACATCCGGGCGGATCGCTGCATGTCGATATTTTCGATCAAGGCCTCCAGGCGCGTAAAAGTGTTCTCCCGGTTGTACTTGCGCACATCCGCGTGATCCACTTCGATCATGACCGACGGCACGCCCAGGGCCCGGGCCATCTTCCGCTGCTGGTCGAACTGGGTAAGCGAATACGGCTTGCAGCTTCTGTTTCCGGCAAAAACGATCCCATCGATGCCGAGCCGTTTTACCGCTTCGGCCATGGCCTTTCCCCGCAGAGCCATGCCGTGGGGGCAGACATAACAGTTCTGGGTCCGGGCCAGCATGGCCAGCGGGTCGCCGCCGTCATAGGGATACCGGTCAAAACTCCCCTCCACGGTGCCGATGCAGGAGGTGTAGGTGGCGCCCACGATATTGGCCTTTAAAGCCGCAAGGCTTGCCGACATGTCCCGGAGCTGGTGCCACGGCGCGATATTGTCCCAGAAGAGGCGGTATTTTTCATCCGGCACCGGAAAATCACCGGCCGCCACCCGGGCACCGGTTTCCTCGGCCAGAAGCCGGTAATGTTTTACGAACCGGGGCGTTCCCCTGGCCACCAGAAAGGGCGCCATCTGGACAAAACTGTCAAAGGCCGTGATGCCCGACGGCCGGTGTTCGGCATAACCGAGAAATTTTTTCCACCAGCCGATCCCTTCATCGGTATGTGATACCGCCTGCCTTACCTTTTCCATGTCGCATTGCCGGCCGGACATCTTTTCAATGATCCGGATCAGATCGTGAAACTGAGCCACGATATAATCCCGATCCTTTTGCTGCTGAGGCGTATAGCAGAACGGCACGTCCAGGATGAAGTGAGGAACCCCCATTTCCCGGTGATGCACGTCGAACCACTTGGTCAGCAGGGAACAGTTGTTGGTGTTGGATACCAGCAGATGGGGTCTGGGCAGCCCGAAGGTGGGCGAATCGGCAAAATTATCCGATACGCACCCGATATCGATGCGGGCATAGGAGCACAGATCCATGGAATAGCCGATCCGCTCGGCTTTTTCGCATTGCAGGGCTCCGATCCCCTTGGCCGCGTTCAATGCCGCGTGACTTTCCGGGACCCCGTAAACCACATTGTCAAAGCCCAGAAAAATTTCGGCCGGCACATTGATGGCGATCCAGATCACAAACGCCCCTTTCGCGGCCCGGGTGTGCAAATCCATATACGCGTCCCGGACCACCAGGCTTAAGCTACGTCCAGCTTCTGTCTTCTGAAATGATGCCATGGCATATGCTCCGTCTCTAATTCTTTATCATCTCCGCGAATGCCGCGATCCGGGCGTTATGGGCCGCGGTATGCGCATTATCTTCAATGGCTATCTCAAGCAGGAGGCTCGGTATCCCCATTTCCGCCAACTTTTTCTCCAAAAACGGGAATTCAAAATATTCGTATTCGCAGAATTTTTCGCCGATAAAAATCATGGCCCCTGCCCTGCTTTGTCTGATCCGGTCAATGAGAGCCGCCGGCCGTCGGTCTCCGGAATACAGCAGCGTAGGACAGGGATAATGATCATCGTAAAACTTCGCGTAATATTCGGCCGGGTCGGACATGGGCGCGGGCATGACCGCATAAGATCGGTAAAAAGGAGCGATATCATCAGCCACAATTGTCATCCCGGCCGCCGCTATGGCGCTGATGACCGATGGCGGGGGCGGCAGGATGCCGCTGATCATCACGCCGATGGTTTTGTCTTCCGGCGGCCTGGAGGCATCGGCATTGTGCGTCCCCGCGCCGGCCGTCAGATCCTCCAATGCACGAAGATGATCTTCCACCGGCATGAACGCACCCGCTTGCATGACCTCGACAAAATCTAAAAAGCCTAGTCGCCCGGCCGCCACCTGATCCTGGGCCGCAAGGGCCAGCGCCCGCATGCGCTGATACAGGGCAACCGAATTCTGAAATTTTTCCGAAGAAAACCCCGCGCCGAAACAATCGGAAAGATTTTGCGTCAGGGACCGGATTTCATTTTTCAGATAACCGGACGCATCGGTCTGATCCCGGGAGGTCATGGGCAGATGCATGCGAAAAAAAGGAATGCCGGGGCCGCGTCCGGCATCATTTAACTGATCCAGCATAATTTCCGGCAAGTTGCGCAGGGTGTCGCAGGCATTATACATAAAGATCCCGTCGATGAGATCCCGGGCATCGGTGAGAATAAATTCAGTCAGATGCCGGGCCACCGAACAGGTATAAGACGGCAGATGCCGGTCCGAAGCTTCCGTTCCGGCGACATGCCCCCTCAGCCCCCATATCACCACCGGCGTCAAACCCATGGAATGAAACAGGGCAAGGGGCGGATAAAGAGGAAAACAGGCGATAACCGGCCGGCCTTTATTTTTGAGCATTTCCAACTGTTTCAAAGGATTCATCATACACACATCTTTACTTTATATTGATTTTGGCGCCCCCGTGAAAGTCGGCTTTTTCGTTTCGAGAGTCTTTCGGGGCTCAAAACCCGACTTTCACGGGGACATCAGACCAGAATCATGCATGACGGTCGAACCCTTTGACCGGCCCGGCGGCAACCAGATACAACAAGGCCGATTCCGGGCTCAACCCCAGCAGATCCCTTGCCTCATGATCATACAGCGCGCCGATGCCGCAGCACCCCAGCCACAGCGCCGTGGCCCCGAGATATACCACCTGTCCCAGCCGGCCGGCGGTCATCATGGCATACCGGTATCCCCGGGCGCCCCATCGGGCATCCAGGTCCGGCAGCCGGCTCATAAACAGGAAATGAACCGCGGCACGGGCCAGCCATTCCTGATCCAGGCAGACCCTGCTCATCTGCGGTGTCATCACTCCCGCCGCTACCCTTCCGAAACACTGCCGGTCCGAATCGAGCAGATAAAACCCGCTTTCCACGCCATCTACATTTCCGGCCAGAAATCCCGTGACCACCGATGATGCATACGCCCGGTCACGCCCGGTTTCGGGTTCCTTGACGGCCCTGCAGAGCAGATCCAACATATAAAACAGTTCAACCCGATGCATGGGCAGGTCCGTAAAATTTCTACGGGACCGCCGCCGGATCACGGCTTTGACATAATCCATGACAGGTTGCATCCCTGCACCATGATCCACGCCGTTACCACCACCGGCATCCAACGGCCGTGCCTCCAGTGGCTGCCAGGATTCGGGCATCACGCCCAACCCGGCCATCATGGCCGCATCCGACCCGGGTGAAGAACCGGACAATATCGTATCCAGAGCCTTGTACGGACTGCCGGAGATACCGATGATTCGATGGACGCTGCGATCGTGCACTCCACCGGAGGGCATCCCGGGAGCTTCATTGGAGAAATCCCCCTTGATATTCCGGCCCGCCTCGTGAATCCCCGTGATTTCCGGATAGAAGATTTCCGCATCCGATACCCGGCTGGCCACTCGGATCGATTCCGGCAGAGCCGCAACCGTTTTCGGTTCGACAACATCATTGCCTGACGCCCTGCCGTATACCGACACGCAGCCAAGGATGCCTTCCCTGGCCGTATCCACACCCAGCAGACCATCCAGCGCGGCATCGTCCATATCATATGTCAGGGTGGACGCAATTCCCGCCGCATTTAAGGCCAGCCGGAGGTTTTCCATGAGATGCCCTGCATCCATCAGCACATAACGGTAGGCCCGCTTCCGGTATTTCCATGCGCTGCGGAAAAATATAGCAGTGATCATGAACACGGCCGAAAGATCCGGCGACGCATCATTGGTCGCCGATTTCATGATCTTCTGGAAATTTCCCGGCCGCAGCAGGCTCAGGCGGCGATTGTGGACACCGAAATGGTAAATCCCGCTTTCAAGCCCGGCACCGGCCATCCAGGCGAAATAAATTTCATTGGGATAAAGGGCCCCGGCCGATGGCGAGCTGCGATAATAAAAATCCTGGCCGGCCTGGTGCTGACGGCCGGTCAGCCCGCCGGCAAGAAGCAAAATTTTCGACAGGTCCGTCGGGTTGATGACGCCATTGAATGTACCTTGATCCTTCGACAGACAGACCGCCTCCAGGGATTTGGCATACAGGCTTTCGCTATCTGTGAGCCCGACGGTCTCCACCCCTTCATAGACTTTATAAAAAGCGGGCTGATGGCGCCAGTCCATGGCATGGGGCTCCATGGCCCGGCGGTCGTAACTGGTGATTTTATGGTAGGTCGGGGATGCGTATTCCATAATCCGAACGCAACTACTCTGAAATATACATGATAAAAGCGATGCCGAAAGCCGTCTTCCGACCGGTAATCTTTATCTTAGCGCATTTAACGGTCGTGTGTAAAATGATTATCGCCATTTCCTTTTGACGCGGATAGCCGGGTGCCCATCCACACAGGATTGCGCATCCGCCGTGAAGGCCCGCAAAGCAGGCAGAATCAGGATTTTTAACAAACATGATGATTTATCTGAGAAATAATTTGAAATATCTGAAAATCCTGATATTTATATCAGAATATCAATCCGGTTTAACACTTTCCCGCATTTGGAGGCGTATTTGAAAACCCAGGTATTGATCATCGGCGGCGGCGCCACCGGCACCGGCGTGGCACGGGATCTGGCCCTAAGAGGCGTTTCGTGCATTCTGGTGGAAAAAAAGGACATCAACGCCGGGGCGTCCGGCGCCAATCACGGTCTGCTTCACAGCGGCGCCCGTTACGTGAGCAACGACCCGCATTCGGCCAAGGAATGCCGCGATGAAAACCGGCTCTTAAAACAACTCGCTCCGGACTGCATCGAGGATACCGGCGGATTTTTCGCGGCCGTTGAGGGCGACGATGAAAAATTTATCGCCGATTTTCCGCTGCTCTGCGAAACGCACGGCCTGCCGTGCCGGCCCGTGGATGTGACCGAAGCCCGGGAAAAAGAGCCCGCCCTTTCGGATAAAACCATCGCCGTATACGCGGTGGAAGACGCCTCCATCGACCCCTTCAAGCTGGTCCTGGAAAACATCACGGACGCCCAGAAACTGGGTTGCAAATTCTTCCGGCACACCAAGGTGGTCGGTTTCCGGAAAGAAAAGAATCGGATCGTCTCAGTCGATCTGAAAAACAAAATTACCGGCGAAAAAACCACCATTGAAGCCGACATGGTGGTCAACGCCACCGGGGCCTGGGCCGCGGAAGTGGCCCGCCTGGCCGGGGCTCCCATCAGCGTCCTCTATTCCAAAGGGACCCTGGTGATTTCCCACACGCGGATCAGCGAACGCGTCATCAACCGGCTCCGGCCACCTGCGGACGCCGATATCCTGGTACCCGGCGGCACGGTCTCCATTATCGGCACCACCTCGATCCGGATGAAGACCCTGGATAATATCCGGCCCACCGTGGATGAAGTGGACCGCATCGTGGATGAAGGCGCGGCCCTGATGCCGATTCTGGAACACGCCCGCTATATCCGGGCATATTCCGGGGTCCGGCCCCTGCTGGGCGGCACCGGCGACGGCGACGACCGGGCCGTGACCCGGGGCTTTGACCTGATGGATCACGCCAAAGACGGCATCGACAATCTGGTCACCATTACCGGCGGCAAACTCACCACATTCCGGCTCATGGCGGAAAAAACCGCGGACCTGGTATGCGAGCGCATCGGCAACAAAGTCCCCTGCCTCACCCGCCGGATCCCGCTC
>Ga0351952_1062_pt1 | contig 13721 bp, 11 predicted proteins | sample BONcelT113001H15_FD_205817 | JGI IMG/M metagenome (GOLD analysis project Ga0351952, IMG submission 205817) | Enriched cells from coal bed in the Powder River Basin, Montana, United States - BONCAT cells T11 rep3 HSBNCT.T11.300.1.H15 ... | reverse complement strand
TGGGTTGATTCTGGCGATACCCGGGTCCGCATGGGCAAAAACCATAGTGTTTCCGATCCGGGTCGATTATCCGATGCTGCGCGCCATGGCCATCTCCCAAGTGTTCACTGATCCGAACGAAAGCGCCATGTTATTCGATTCGACCGATGCATGCCGCCACCTGACCCTTTCCAATCCGGTTTTCCAGGAGGCTTCCGGCCTGTTGAAGCTCAAAACCGATCTGCGCATGCAGGGGGGCATGACTTCCGGGGAACGCTGCCGTTTCCCCTTTACCTGGGAAGGGGGGCTGGAAGTCTATTTCAAAGTCCGGTTGAACCGGTTGACCTGGCAGTTGTCTTTTCAGAGCGTTTCGTCGGAACTGGTCGATAAACAGGACCAGTCTCCCCTGGTGATGGGCAAACTCTGGGCCATATTTGAAGGTATGGTCCTTGACTATTTAGGCCATATCACCGTCGAGCTGGCGCCGCCGGTCCGGCAGCTTCGGCCCCTGCTCCTGCGGATGGTCGCCGAAGAAGATGTTGCGGCGGTGGAAAAAATGCTGGGAACAATTCAACCCGGAGATGTTTTTGTTGGTGCGGACGGTCTGAAAATCGATTTTCTGGCCGATATTGAAATGCCTCTGATTACAGACGATGCACCGGCCCCGGCGGCGCCCCTGACCGAACAGGAGCTGGCGGATTTCATCGCCATATGGGAAGCCTGGGACGCCTTTCTGGTCCAGACCCTGATGTTTCTGGCGCCGCATAGTCTTGGGCCCGATGAACAAGAAGTCCTTCTGGGGGTCCTTCTCGACACCCGGTATCAGTTTATCGACGCCCTTTTAATGGATACGGCATCGGATGATTTCGTCCGGAAACAGTTTACGGCAGCCTGGGAAACTCTGGCCCCGATACTGCGGAGACACCTGGGCGCCGTCGGATCGGCGGAAAACCCGGCGGGATACCTGGCGTTTTTTACCGCATCCGATGCGCTGGCGATTCTTGACAAGGCTGGGCCGGCCTTTGATATTGAAATCAGCAGAAACGGTCTGATCCAGCTGGTGCGCATGCTGGCGGAAGACAAGAATATTCTGCTTGCATATGCGCCGGAGGTCGATCCCGGCCTGCGCCAATTACTGGGCATGCAGCCTCCCATAGAAACTACCGGCCCGGTTTTTGAGGTGGAGGAACTGCTTATAGACGGGCATGGGGGGAATGCGGATGCGGGCGTGGGGCCGGATGCAAACGACAATGTGGATGCCGGGGACGATGCTGATGACAGCGGCGATCTGACCATCAATTGGAAGCGATCTTTTCTTTCCGTTATGTTGGCGGCGGGCGCTCCCGGCAGATGCTGGGCCGCGGAGCCGATTGCGCCGGACGAGCTTGAGGTGGTGCGGCAATGGCTGGTGTCGGAAGCCAACTTTGCGGCTTATCTTGCCGATATCAGAAAAGTTCTCGGAGAAGCGACGCTTCAGCGGCTTTCCGAGAGCCGGATTCCCAATGCCCATCATAAGGTTTTCAGAAATATCATTTATGCCACTGCCTGGCAGGAAAGCTGCTTTCGTCAGTTTGTCGAAAAACAGGGGGCCGTGACCTACCTGCGATCCTACAACAACACCTCCGTGGGCATGATGCAGATCAACGAGCGGGTCTGGCGCGGGATCTATGATCCCCGTCATCTCAAGTGGGACATCGCCTACAATGCCAAAGCCGGGGCCGAGATCGCCGATGAATACATGACCCGATACGCCCTGCCCCGCATGCAGAAGCTGGCGCCGGCCGACGCTCTGGACGCCGACGGCCTGGCCGGGGCCGTGTATGCCATGTACAACAGCGGCCCGGGCGATTTTTCCAAATACATCGAGCGCCGCCGCACCGGCAATTTTCGCGCCACCGACCGGCATTTCAAGGAAAAATATGACTGGGTTAAAACCAATCAGTGGCGTAAAATCGGGCTTTGTCTGTTCGGGAAGGAATAGTTGTTGGCATCAGGACAGCCGGCTGACGTAATCCTGGTAACCGAACTCCCGGACCAGATGAAACCGGCCGTGGGCATCCAGGCGGCCGATGGCGGGCAGGTTGATGCCGTTGAACATGTTGGTTTTGACCATGGTGTAATGGGCCATGTCCAGCAGGATCACCTTTGAGCCTGCAATAAGGGGCGCGTCAAAGGAATACTCGCCGATCACGTCCCCGGCCAGACAGGACGGCCCGGCTATGCGGTAAGTGTGGGGCTTTTCCCCGGGGAACCCGGCCCCGGCAATGCCGGGTCGATAGGGCATTTCCAGAACGTCGGGCATGTGGGTGGCGGCCGAGGCATCCAGAATGGCGATATCCATGTCGTTTTTCACCACATCCAGCACCGTTGCCACCAGAACCCCGGCGTTTAGGGCCACGGCTTCGCCGGGCTCCAGATAGACCGTTACGCCGTAAGTGTCGCGGATGCGGCCAATCAGGCGGCAGAGCAGATCCACGTCATAATCGTTTCGGGTGATATGATGTCCGCCCCCGAAATTCACCCAGGACATGTCCTTCAGATAGTTGCCGAATCGTTTTTCAAATGCCGTCAGAGTCCGTTCCAGAGCATCGGCGTTCTGCTCGCACAGGGTGTGAAAATGCAGGCCGGTGATGCCATCTATAGATCGGCCTTCAAAATCAGGCCGCCGGATTCCCAGCCGGGCTCCGGGGCCGCAGGGATCATAAAGGGCCGCGGGGGCTTCCGAGTGTTCGGGATTGACCCGGAGTCCGCAGGCAATGGGTTTTCCGGATTTTTGGACCACGGGGGAAAACCGTTGCCACTGGGCAAAAGAATTAAAAATCACCGTGCTGGAATATTCCAGGATATCGTGAAATTCCAAGTCGCTATAAGCGGCGGAAAAGGTATGCACCTCCCCGCCGAAATATTGAGAGCCCAGGCGGGCTTCAAACAGGGAGCTGGCGCAGGTCCCGTCCAGGGTGTCTTTGATCAGAGGGAACACGCTGTGCATGGCAAAGGCTTTTAAGGCCAGCAGGATCCGGCACCCGGTTTCCCGTTTCACCCGGGCCAGAACCGAAAGGTTCCGGGCAAGAGCCGCTTCATCCACCACGAAACAGGGGGACGGTACGGCATCAAGATCGGCGATTAGAGAAAAACTTCGGTCCATGGCAGCCCATAGCGGTTTAGCGCGTCCATGAAGGGATCCGGGTCGAACTGCTCCATGTTGTAGACCCCGGCCTTTTTCCAGACGCCGTTGACCATGAGCATGGCCCCGATCATGGCGGGAACGCCCGTGGTATACGATATGGCCTGGGACCCCACTTCCCGGAAGCAGGCTTCGTGATCGCAGATATTGTAAATGTAATAGGTTTTTTCCTTTCCGTCCTTGAGGCCCTTGATCAAGCAGCCGATACAGGTCTTTCCTTTGGTCAGGGGGCCAAGGGACCCCGGGTCAGGCAGCAGGGCTTTTAAAAATTTCAGCGGCACAATCTCCCTTCCCTCGAACATGACCGGGTCGATGCGGGTCATGCCCACATTCTGGAGCACTTCCAGGTGCTTGAGGTAATTATCGGAAAAGGTCATCCAGAACCGGGCTTTTTTCAGTCCGGGGAGGTGCCGGGCCAACGATTCCAGTTCCTCGTGATAGAGCAGGTAGATTTTTTTCGGCCCGATCCCTTCGGGAAAATCAAATGTTTTGGACACGGATAGGGGCTCGGTCTCCACCCATCGGCCGTCTTCGAAATACCGGCCGTTGGCCGTGATCTCCCGGATGTTGATTTCCGGGTTGAAGTTGGTGGCAAAGGGCCGGCCGTGGTCCCCGGCATTACAGTCGATGATGTCAAGCTCATGGATTTCATCGAAATGGTGCTTGAGGGCCCAGGCGCAAAACACGTTGGTCACGCCGGGATCAAATCCGCTTCCCAGCAGGGCCATGATGCCTTTGTCCCGGAACCGGTTATGGTAATCCCACTGCCACCGGTAGCAGAACCGGGCCTCGTCGGGCGGCTCGTAGTTGGCCGTATCCAGGTAATCCACCCCGGTTTCCAGGCAGGCGTCCATGATGTGCAGGTCCTGGTAGGGCAGGGCCACGTTGATCACCACATCGGGTCCAAATTTTTGGATCAGAGCCGAAAGCTCGGCAACATTGTCCGCGTCCACCCGGGCGGTTTTAATCGGTTTTCCCGTCAGATCGGATGCGATTTTGTCACATTTTTCTTTCGTCCGGCTAGCCAGGAGAATGTCGGTGAACACATCCGGCATCTGCGCGCATTTGAAGGTCACCACCCGGCCCACGCCGCCGGCGCCGATGATCATTACTTTTGCCATATGTACTTTTCTTTCTTATTTATCCGTTGGTTTCAGGTGGTCGCCCGAAAGCACCACCAGGTTGGACCGGTCTTTTTTGAATTTGAGTCCTTTGTGATCCGGTCCGATTTCCTCGATGGAAATAATGCTGTAAATGGACAGATGAAGGGTTTTGACCCCTTCAAAATGCTTTTTCTGGCTTTCTTCCTCGGGATTGATGACAATGGGATTATCGTTGAATACAAAATCGGAAATCGCCACAAAACTCAGTCCCAGGGAAGAATCCGCCACTTTATTCGCCTTGAGGGTGATGGTTTTTCCGTCTTTGGGTTCCCGATAGGCGATCAGGTAAAATGTGTCCTGCTTTTTTGGGGCCATATCGATCTTGTTCTCCTGCGGGTGCGAGGGGTTATCTGTATATTGTCTGCACGAAAGCGGTTTTTATTCGGGCGTTACATATCCTGTTTAAAGAAATCGTCTGTTTCCGTGACTTGATCTGAACGCTTTGAATACTGCGTCGGCGCGGTACCTTCCTTGAAGCATTCGAAGATGGTCCGCTTGGATTCGGGCACGGGCAGCAGGCCCGTATCCGCATCGATTTTTGCAAAAATCACGCTGTCGGGCACCGGAAAGACCCGGACCGGTTTCTCCTTGAGGGCCTGCTGCATGAATTCCAGCCAGATGGGGCTTGCGGCCCGGGCCCCGGTTTCGTTTTTACCCAGGGGTTTCTTGTTATCAAAACCGACCCATACACCGGCGATATACTCCGGCGTGTATCCGACAAACCAAGCGTCATTTAATTGATTCGTGGTGCCTGTTTTTCCCGCAACCGGCCGGTTGAGTGCCCGGACCCGGCGGCCGGTGCCGGACTTGACCACTTCCTCCATCAGGTGGGTGATGATATAGGCCGTGCTTTCCTCAATGACCGGCTCCGGTTCGGCCGGGCATTCATAAATCACGTTTCCGTCCCGGTCCGTAATTTTATGGATAAAACAGGGCGGAATCAGCGTGCCCTGGTTGGCAAATACGGAATAGGCGTTGACCAGCTCGAGCAGGGAAAGACCCGATGATCCCAGAGACAGGGACAGGTCCCTGTCCAGATGTGAGGTGACGCCCAGTTTTCGTGCATAATCGATGGCATAGCCGATGCCGATTTCGCGCAGAATTTTGACGGTGATAACATTTCGGGAAAGGATGAGGCCCTCCCGGAACAAGGTCAGCCCATGAAAAGTTTTGTCGTAATTTTCGGGTTTCCAGACGACATCGGTCTGCCGGTTTTCGAACACGATGGGGGAATCCACGATTCCCGTGGCCGGCGTAAAGCCTTTGTCCAAAGCAGCGGCATAAATGATCGGTTTGAAGGCCGATCCGGGCTGCCGTCGTGACTGGATGGCCCGGTTGAACTGGCTTTCGAAAAAATCCCGGCCCCCGATCATGGCCTTTATCGCCCCGGTTTCGGCTTCCATGCAGAGCAGGGCCGCCTGGACCTCCGGCGTCTGCTCCAGGGCCAGCATCCAGTGCGTCCCGTCATCGCTTTTCTTTTTGATACGAACGGAGATCACATCCCCGGCAGAAAACACGCTGCCGGGTCGGGTGACCCGCTGTGCCGTATATTCGATTTCGGGATCCGGGTTCCGGGCCCAGCGCATATCGGCCAGTAGAAGGGTTCCCCGTTCATTGCCCATCCGGACGGTGACCGCATTGGCCACATCATCAACGCCGATGACCACACCCCGGGTAATGACGCCGGCCTGCAGGGGCGAAAGATCAATCTCGGATTGAAGGTTGCGGGAAAAAGCCTCGATTTGTTCCTGCGGCAGGCGATTTTCCGGGCCCCGGTATCCCTGTCGCTTGTCCAAGTCCCTGAGCCCCTTTTCAACGGCTTTATGCGCCATTTTCTGCATTTCGACGTCGACGCTTGTATGGATCGTATACCCGTCGGTGTATACCCTTTCTTCGCCGAACATGGCGATCAGTTCGCGTCTGACATGTTCCGTGAAATGCGGCACCTTTTCCGCGAAAAGATTGCGGCGTCCGGCGATATTCATTGCTTCCCGGATGGCTTCCTCTGCCTCCCCGCTCGATATGTATTTTTCCTTGATCATCCGGTTTAACACGTAGATCTGGCGGGTTTTGGCCCGTTCCGGATACTGGAAAGGGGAATACCGACTCGGGGCCTGGGGCAGGCCAGCCAGCATGGCGCATTCGGCCAGCGTCATTTGATTTGCGGATTTGCCGAAATAGTTTTCCGCCGCCGCTTCCACGCCATAGGCCCCGTGCCCCAGATAGATCTGATTCAGATAGAGATATAGAATCTGGTCTTTGGTAAACTCGTGGTCGATGCGGTAGGCCAGAATGGCCTCCTTGATCTTTCGCTGATAGCTCCGCTCCGGGGTCAGCAGAAAGGACTTGGTCACCTGCTGGGTGATGGTGCTGCCGCCCTGGACGATCCCGCCGGCGGTCAGGTTTTTGATGAACGCCCGGATGATGCTGTAAAAATCGATCCCCTCGTGGATGTAAAAACGGGCGTCTTCCGCGGCGATAAATGCTTCGATCAGTTGCGGCGGCATTTTCGAAAGGGGGATGACCTTTCGCCGCTCCCTTGAAAATTCGGCGATTTTTCGGCCGTCATCCGCATACACCGTTGTGATGATGGGCGGACGGTAATCATCGAGTTTGGAAATTTTCGGGAGATCACGGGAAAAATACAGATAAACGGCCCCAAAGGTCCCGGCCCCCAGCAGAATGCCGGACAGGCCGATAAGGAGCAGTATTTTGATGAATTTGAACAGTCTCTTCATGGTAGCCACGATATATTTTTATTGATGACCATATGATAATGATCACGGTGTTTTCATAAAAACCCCTGTTTCGCATGTTTTTAACCTGCGGGTGCGGGATCGATTCGTTTGATCGTTATTAAATCATGGGCGTCGTTTGGGCAAGCCTTTTCAGCGACGGTTCCACTGCCATGGTGATACCGGCGTTTTCTCATTTGTAAATGCATCATATCCGGATTTTTTCCTTTTCGCAAGTCGCAGTGAAGTCAGTCGCAGTGAAGTCAGTGTTGTGAGGTGCGTCAGCAACGGGTCGATCCTGCGGAGGGCGGCTCAGCAATCCGGATCAACCACCCGGAAAAAATCCGTTTGACAGAAAAGAGCAGATCCGGTATCTACGACATAATGCCGGACTGAAGTTTGGCGGTTGTGCGAAAAGTTTAATTTAAGCATAAAATCGAATTATTGCGCGTCAAGCAGGTCTGATTCGATAAAAATAAGCCACGAAGGTCATGGCGCCGGACACAGGCGCAAGCCCTTGTGGTTTTTTTGTTTTTATAAAGGAAGTTGATAACATGCACATTTCAGAGGGCATCCTGTCGGGTCCGGTGCTGTTGTCCGGTGCGGCTCTTGCGGCCGCCGGCACCGCCATTGGGCTCAAGCGTCTCGATTACGACCGGATCGCCCAGACCGGGATTCTGGCGGCGGCGTTTTTCGTGGCATCCCTGATCCATGTGCCGGTGGGACCGTCTTCCGTGCATCTAATCTTAAATGGGATCGTGGGTCTGATTCTCGGATGGGCCGCCTTTCCGGCCATCCTGACGGCCCTGGTGCTGCATGCCCTGTTTTTTCAGTTCGGCGGCATCACCACCCTCGGGGTCAATACGCTGATTATGGCCCTGCCCGCGGTCTGCTGCCATTACCTGTTTGCGTCCCTGATCCGCCGGCAGGGCTGGATGGTTTCGGCCGGCGCGTTCGGCTGCGGTTTTCTCGCCGTGGCGTTGAGCGCACTGATCATGGCAGGATCATTGGTGTTTACGGAAATCAAATTTCTCGAAATTTCGGGCCTGGTGCTGATCGCCAATTTTCCCGTGATGGTCATTGAAGGAATCATCACGGTGTTCTGCGTGTTGTTTCTCAAAAACGTGCAGCCCGAACTGATCGCCTGAAAAGGAAATAAACTGTCATGATGGACGAACCGTTTGCCAACGGCAAATCCATGATCCATCGCATCGATCCCCGGTTCCGGGTGGTTGCGGCCACGATTTACTCTTTTGCCGTGGCTTTATGTTACGGCTTTGCGCCGTTGATGGCCGCCGTCGGCGTTTCCATCATTCTGGTGCTGCTGGCGCGCCTGAACCCGGGGCGGGTATGCCGGCGCCTGCTGATCGTCAACGGATTTATCGCCCTGTTCTGGATCATGCTTCCTCTGACCTATGGCGGCCCGGCCCTTTACACCATCGGGCCCGTCGACCTTTCCCGGGCCGGTATCATCCTGGCCGCCAAACTGACCATTAAATCCAATGCCATCCTCCTGGCAATGATTGCCCTGCTCGCCTCCCAGTCCTTTGCCACCCTGGGCCAGGCCCTTCATCGTCTCAGGGTCCCGGGAAAACTTGTTTTTCTATTAATGCTGACGTATCGTTATATTTTTGTTATCGAGCAGGAGTACCAGAAAATACTGCGGGCCGTCAAAATCAGGGGGTTTGAACCGGCCACCTCGCTGCATACCTACAAGACCCTGGCTTATGTCATCGGCATGCTCTTTGTCCGGGCCTCCCATCGGGCCGACCGGGTTTACCGGGCCATGCAATGCCGTGGGTTTTCCGGCCGGTTTTACAGCCTGGCCGCGTTTTCAGCTTCCCCGGCCAACTGGATTTTTCTTTGCGCCATGACCGCCGCCGGCGCCGGCATCATCTGCCTGGAATGGATATATCATGGATAAGGATCAACCCGTCATCCGGCTCGACGGCATCCGGTTTGCCTATACGCCCGGCCTGCCGGTGCTGGACAATCTGGATTTGACCTTTTACAAAGGGGATCGGATCGGCCTTCTGGCCCCCAACGGCAGCGGCAAAACCACGCTTTTTCATGTGATCATGGGGCTTTTGAACCCCGATGCCGGCAGCATCGAATTGTTTGGAAAGCCCATGCAAACGGAAAAGGATTTTGTTGAAATGCGCAAAAAAATCGGTTTTCTGTTTCAGGATGCCGATGATCAGTTGTTTTGCCCCACGGTGATCGAGGATGTGGCCTTCGGGCCGCTGAACATGGGCAAATCCAGGGCCGAGGCCATCCGGATATCTCAGGAAACCCTGGCGTTTCTGGGTATTTCCGATTTTGAAAACCGGATCACCTTCAAGCTGTCCGGCGGGGAAAAAAAACTGGTCTCACTGGCAACCATTTTGTCCATGGGACCCGAGGTGCTGCTCTTAGACGAACCCCTCACCGGGCTGGACGCCAGAACCCGGGGGATCATCACCAGGGTGCTTAGCCGCATCGACCTGTCGTATATCATCATCTCCCATGACATTGAATTTCTGATGGACACCACCGCCGTCGTCTATACCCTGCACGACGGCAGGCTTCATGTAGACGATCATGTTTATGCCCACCGGCACGATCACGCCCACGTTCTCGGGAATGTGCCCCATAAACATTGACGGAAGCGTATCCGGTGGTGTAAAAGGTCTTGGCAAATGCCGCACGCTGCTGTATTTTAACTTGTTAAGTACATTTATTGTTTCTTCAAACAAGGCAGGGCCGAAAAAAGTCGATTAACGGTAAAATCAGCCGACAATCCGATTTTTACGCAAGGCGATCAAACAAGATAATTTATTAAAAGTCAGATATTTTATTGGAGGAGACAGATGAAATTACTCAATTGTTTTGGGGAGAAACTGTCGGCGTTTATCATCGGGGCAATTCTGCTGGTGGTGGGCATTCTGTTTGTGGTGATGGGCTTTACCATTTTGCCGGTGATCGGTTTTGTCATCGCCGTTCCGGCGTTTATCGCAGCGGTTCCGTTTTTAAAGGATGCATTCACGGAGGCCTGCCGGTATTACGGCGTGTAGCAACGTCGTCTCTAATTTTTCGCCGGGCGGGAAAACCGCGTTGAAATAAAACCGTTCTTTCCTCAGCTCCCGGTTTCAAAGGGTATTGCAGCAGGCCTGCTCCTATCCGTTTTTTCGTTTGTCAGGACGCGGCCGGGCCGAAGGTGACGACCGGGTCCGTTGCCATCCGCCGGATCTGTTGCCGCCGTTCCAAATATCGCAGATGGGAGAGGGCTTCGCCCGTGGCAAACCATTTCTGGGCCACGGGAAAGTCTTCCCATGAATCGGCCTCAATATCCCAGGCCATGCGGGATGCCGCTTCATAGGCGCTTAGCGGCGATTGTTGCGCCAGGATATCCCGGATTTCATCGAGCCTTACGGCATGGTGGCGTTTGAGTTCGTCGATGCGACCCCTGAAATTTTCAAATATCCGCCGGTGCCCGGGCAGAACCCGGGCCACATCCAGATCATAAACTTTATCCAGGCTTTCGATATAATTGCGCAACGGATCATCGTCATCAGACCAGCACTGGATATTGGGCGTAATATCATCGAGGATATGATCGCCGGCGATCAGAAATTTGTGCCGGGGTTCATAAAGGCAGGTATGGCCGTTGGTATGGCCCGGCGTCTGGATGCAGGTGAAGCCGTATTGCCCGACGTCGAGACGGTCCCCGTCGTTTATGATAGTTAAGGCCGGAACCCATTGGGAGCCGTATTTGAATCCCGGGTGCTGGTGCAGGGCGTCCCTGAGCATCAGCTCGGGAAACCCGTTGACGGCCGCGTATCGGATCATGGGTTCAAACCCCTGCCAGTTCTCGATGAGCTCGGTTTCGGGACGGTTGAAATGGATGCGGGTGGACGGCGTCACCAGTTCGGAAAGCAGGCCGAAATGATCCGCGTGCAGATGGGTGATGAAGATATCGGTTTGCTCAAGATCCATCCCGATTTCCGCCAGCCCGTCCAGCATGGCGGTTTTGCATTCCTGGCGGTTAAGGCCCGTGTCCACCAGCAGATTCCGCCCCCCTTCTTCTCCCCGGATGGCGTACGAATTGAGATATTTCAGCGGGCTGCCCGGCAGCGGGATCTTGATGCGGTATAGGCCCGAATACAGTTCTTCCGGCATGCGTCACCTCCAGAAGTTAAAAAATAACGAACGCTCACTCTATTTTTTGCCAAAACTCATTGTACGCCGATAAAATTAATTTTCAAGCCCATAAGTTGCGATAAGCCGGAATGGAACGCTTTATGCGGTTGAATCTTTTTCCGCCATGCATTAAAGATGAGGGTGATGCAATATATCCGTTCATCTCGGAAACTCTTCAGACAGTGTAAAGCAAAAAGCATAAAGCAAAAAGCATAAAATGGAAAACCCCGTCACCCATATTGAAGTCGCCGTTCCATTGCCGGTTTTTAACACCTATACGTATGCCGTTCCGGAATCCATGAGAGGTTTGATCGCTCCCGGCCTGCAGGTGCTGGTTCCCTTCGGCCGCCGGAAACTGATTGGTTATATCCTGGGGCCCGGCGCTGCCGACGGCATCATGAAAATACGGGAAATCATCGACATTCTGGATGAATCTCCCGTGTTTCCGGCGGCGATGATTCCCTTTTTTCAATGGATGGCCGCTTATTACCTGCATCCCATCGGAGAGGTGATTTGCGAGGCCCTGCCCGGCGGCATCAGCAAAAAGAAAAAGGCTGTCGCAGGCCCCAAAACCGAACGGTATGCAGCCCCGGTCCCGGACGCGGTTGTTGCGGCCCCGCTGACCGAAGCCCGGCAGGCCGTCATGGACGCGCTGACATCCGGAGGCGGTATGGCGGTCAGGGAGCTGGTAAAGATTGTCCCCTCGGCCCGCCGGCAGGTCCAGGCCCTGGCGGATAAAGGCCTTGTGGTGGTTTCAGACCGGCCGGTATACCGTGACCCGTTCGGTGACCCGGTCCCGCCGGATACGCCGCATAAATTAAATCCAGAGCAATATCGGGCGGTTTCAACGGTCGTCGGCGCGATGGGCGCCGGTTTTGCGGTCTTTCTTTTGGCCGGTGTGACCGGTTCCGGTAAAACCGAAGTCTATATGCAGGCGGCGGCCGAAGCTGTCCGGCGCGATACCGCGGTTCTGGTGCTGGTGCCGGAGATCGCCCTGGTATCGGAAACCGAGCGGCGGTTTCGGGCGCGGTTCGGCGATGACGTCGCGGTGCTGCACAGCGGTCTGAGCGCCGGCGAGCGCTACGATCAGTGGGTGCGCATTCGTTGCGGGCAAAGCCGGGTGGTCATCGGGGCCCGGTCCGCGATTTTCGCGCCACTGACCGATATCGGCCTGATCATCGTGGATGAAGAGCACGACACCTCCTATAAACAGGAAAGCCGATTCCGATACAATGCCCGGGATATGGCCGTTGTCCGGGCCCGTCAGGCCGGGGCCGTTGTCCTGCTCGGCTCGGCCACCCCGTCGGTGCAGTCCGTTTATAATGTTTTATCCGGAAAATTTTGCGAACTCAATCTCAAGCGGCGGATTCACCGCCAGGCCATGCCCGAGATCCACATCGAGGATTTGCGGAAACAAAAAGAGAGCCGGGGGATATGGCGGTTCATCACCCCGGCCCTTCACCTGGCCATGAAAGAGACGCTTGAACGCGGCGAGCAGGTCCTTCTTTTCCTCAACCGGCGCGGTTATGCCACATGGCCGGTCTGCGCCGGGTGCGGCCAGGCCGTGAAATGCCGCCACTGCGACGTCACCCTGACCCTGCATCAGGGGGCAGGCGTTTACAAATGCCATCAGTGCGGATCTGCCAGCGAAAATGCGAGTCCAGCCACGTGCCCCGCACGTCTTCGATCTTGATGTAATTGATGATGACCGCCGCCACCGCGGTGATGCCGAAGATAAACGACAGGGCCTGCAAGAGATAGACGATATTGGTGATGTTGCGTTCTTTTTCCAGCATAAAAGCCTCGCATTCCGTGTTAACTACATCATGAAAAACGGGTCCACGTCCACCGCCAGGCTGACATGACGGCTGGATAGCGCGGCCCCATTATCAAACATCAGTTGTCGGGCCAACCGGTGAAGTTGATCCGAGCGGGTCGATTTCAATAATATCTGCCAGCGGTATTGGCCGGCGATCCGGGACAGGGGCGCTTCAATGGGGCCGAGAATCTCCACCCCTTCTGAAAGATCACCGCTCCCAAGAGCGGTTTCATTTTCAACATGGCCGGTTCCACGTGGCCCGGTGGCTTGCCCCTGAAGTTTTCGGCAGAGTGCGCCCACGTTTTCCGCAAACTCGCGGGTCTTTTCAGGATCCCGGCCGCTGATCTTAAGCTGGATCATCCGGGCAAAGGGCGGATACTGAAAGGTTTGCCGAAAACCGATCTCCTGGCGGTAAAAGGCCATGAAATCCTGGTCACGGGCCGCGGCAATGGTGAAATGCGCCGGATTATAGGTTTGAAGCACCACCCGTCCGGGCCTGTCCCCGCGGCCGGCCCGGCCCGCCACCTGGGCCAGCACCTGGAACGTGAGCTCCCCGGCCCGAAAATCCGGAAAGCTCAACGACAGGTCCGCGCAGATGATCCCCACCAGGGTGATCCCCGGAAAATCATGTCCCTTGGCTACCATCTGGGTGCCGATCAACA
>Ga0351952_1059_pt1 | contig 13939 bp, 15 predicted proteins | sample BONcelT113001H15_FD_205817 | JGI IMG/M metagenome (GOLD analysis project Ga0351952, IMG submission 205817) | Enriched cells from coal bed in the Powder River Basin, Montana, United States - BONCAT cells T11 rep3 HSBNCT.T11.300.1.H15 ... | reverse complement strand
GGAATATTTTTCGACTTGAAACCCAAACCTTTGCAGCCGTATGGCATTTTGGGTTCCCAGGTGATAAAAAAATAGATACATTTTCTACATTCTGTTTTCATAATTTATTATCGAAAAAAGCGGGAGTAAAATTAACTCCGGTAAAATGAAAATTCTAATTTTTCTTTATCATCCAGAAAGCGTAAACAAGTTCCGAATGGAGAAGTTGTACCTCATTCTCCTGAACTTTCACATATTCTTTGAAAAGATCTGCTTTATCAGGAAACCTAACGGCTAATTTTTCTGCACGACTTTTAATTTTATCTACATCGTCCCCGGCACTATCAACTGCTTCGTCATGTGTGAGTATTTTTTCTTCAACAATTTCATCACCGAAATAAGTTAGTTCAGAAATAGTTTCTTCATAATATTTGTAAAGGGAGTATCTTTTATCACTTATTATGGTATCTTTTGACAGAAAAGCATCATCAAAAACTATGAAGCCTCCGGGTTTAATACAACTGCGTAAAACTTCAATTGTCTCTTTTATTCCTCCCCAAGGTAGACCAACACCTGCAAGAATTACAACATCGTAACCCCTTTCTTTTTCAACAACATCCCGGATATCTGCTACTGTAAACTTGCAAAAAGAAGCTACTCCCAACTTTTCTGCGTATTCATTAGCAGATAAAATAAAAGGTTCGAAGCCATCATAACCTTTAACCTTTGCTCCAAGTTCTTTTGCAATTGCACAAGAAACAGCCCCTTTGCCACATCCCAAATCCAACACGGAAAATTCTTTCGACGTGATATGCTTTTTCAGCATGTTGACGATATCCTTTGGTGCACCTCCAATTTCTATAAAATCGGCAAGCAGTTCGGGTAAGTATGGAAGTAATTCCGGGTTCGCATCCAGAGAAAAAGCAATACTTGAATCTAAATCTTTTTTCATAGTCAATCCTTTCTAAAAATAGTTAACTCATTTCATACTGGAAATGGTCTTTACAAATTTTTCAATTCTGCCGGGGTCTAATTCATTAAACCATTTTCCCCCCTTCTTAAAGAATGAACCGATTATAAAACCATCGCAATGTTCATAATACTCTTGTATGTTCTCTTGGGTCATTCCGGAACCAGCAATAACCGGTAAATTTATCTTTTCTTTTATTTTTATTATCTCCGAGATATCCGGTTTCTCGCCGGTAGATGAACCGGTAATGATCAAACCGTCGCTTAAAAAAAACTCTGCTGCTTTTGCCGTATCAATAATGTCTGTATCCGATGTAATAGAGTGTGATGAGTGCTTCTTTTTAATGTCTGTAAAAACCATGATATTTTCGGCACCGATTTGCTTTCTAAACCGTAATAGTTCTCCCGCATCTGAATTCATAAAACCTTCATCTGCAATGTGAGAAAATACAAAACCTTCGGCTCTGATAAAATCTCCACCGGCGGAATGAGCTGCAGCCAGTGCTTCTTTATTAGCTCCTGCGAGTATTTGTATACCAACCGGCAGCCGGGTCAGATTTTTAATTTCGTAAAGAATCACGCTCATTAGTGAAGTAATTTCAGATCCAACTTTCCTATTTAAATACGGGACATCATGCATGTTTTCTATCATCAGCACTTTGATTCCAAGCGATGAATAAAGTAGTGCTTCTGATTTTGCTTTGTCAATTATTGATTTAACACAGCCTGAATATTTCGGAGTACCGGGAAGGGCATCGACGTGAATCATGCCGATAATCGGTTTTTCGATGTTGAAGAGTTTCATAATTCTTTACCGATAAATAAAATTTTTGTTTCAAGTTTATGAAACAAATTTGAAAATATGAGTTAATTAGTGAGAGGCGTAATAATATAAATACACCTCCCGATGTTAGTTATGGCTTACTAACTTTATTTCAACTTTTTAATTATTGCATCACCCATTTCTTGAGTAGTGCAAGCTCCTTTTTCAAATACATCCGGTCCGCCTCGGAGTTTCATCATATCATAGGTCATTACTTTCCCTTCTTCAATAACATCGGCAATTGCTTTCCTTATTTTATCGGAAATTACAAGTTCACCAATATGATCAAGCATCATGCATGCACTTAAAATCATTGCTATCGGGTTTACTATAGAAGGATTAAGTTTTTCATACTTGGGTGCAGAGCCGTGAGTAGGTTCAAATACGGAAACTTCTTCGCCGATATTTGCACTGCATGCAAAACCGAGTCCGCCTATTAAACCGGCAAAACCGTCGCTAATAATATCTCCGAACATATTTTCTGCAACTACAACGCCGTAATCTTCTGGATTTTTTGTCAACCACATCATCTGTGCATCAATATTTGTATCCCACAATTGAATCCCGGGATATTCTTTTGCAACTGCACGACCAATCTTTAAGAACATACCGGAAGTTTCTCTGAGTACGTTCGGCTTTTCGCAAACAGTAACATTTTTATAACCGAACTTTTTCGCATATTCAAATGCTGCACGTATAATTCTTTCGGTATATTTTTTTGTCACTATTCTTGTGGAGATAGCCATTTCCTCGCTTGGAGCGTTCTTAAATGCTTTCATCCGCGGGTGTGTTTCGAGGGCATCTCTAACTACTTTCGGGGGATTCGTCCATTCGATTCCGCCATACATTCCTTCTGTATTTTGTCGAAATACAACTGCATTCACAATAGGTTCTTCATATCCGCCTTTCCCATCCTTACGGATAAAGTTAAGGGGATTTCCTTTAAATGAAATACATGGTCGAATACAAATATCAAGATCAAAATGCTGGCGTAAACCGACAATGGGACTAAAATAAATGAATCCTTTACCTTGAAGTTCGGGAGCTAACTCTCTAGCCGCATCATCTTTCGGTTTACTTGTAATAGCACCGAACAAACCGATTTTATGTTCCTTTAATAGATCAAGAGTCTTTTGCGGGAGAGCATTCCCTTCAGAACACCAAAAATCCCAGCCGATATCACCATGAACATAATTTGCTTTAAATCCGGCAGCATCAAGTATTTTTATTGCTTCCGGTAGAACTACTTTTCCAATGCCGTCACCCGGCATAGCTACTATTGTACGGGACATATTTTCCTTTCTATAAATAAAAAAATTGATGGGAAAATTAGATTTTGTAACTCTGCTAAGCAAGTAAAATCGGATTGATTCCTAAATTTAGTTGATACTTCAAAATTCATTACTTTTCGGCATGAAAAAAAATGATTTGGGAAATGCATAATCATAATTACGGTAGTATCAGAAAGAATCTAATTATTGCAATTATTTTGAACGCAATAATAGTAGTTGTAGAGGTTATCGGGGGACTTTTAAGTAACAGTCTTGCATTAATTTCGGATGCTTTACATAACTTAGGTGATTTACTTGCTTTGATATTAAGTTTTACTGCAAACTACCTCTCCGTTAAAAGTGCAAATAGCCGGATGTCATTCGGATTTTTACGAACGGAAATAATTGTGGCTTTTATTAACTCATCCATTTTACTGTTAATAGGCGCATACATCATTTATGAAGGGATTATTAGAATTGGTAATCCCGAACCCGTAGCAGGAGGATTAATAATTATTATTGCATCAATCGGTTTTGCTGCGAATGCTTTTTCTTCCTATTTGCTCCATAAAGATTCCAAACATAATCTAAATGTAAGAAGCTCATATCTGCATCTTTTTTACGATGCTGTTCATTCCCTTGTCATAGTTCTGGTTGGTGTATTAATCTATTTCTTCAACTGGATGATTCTCGATTCAATTTCTTCGCTGGTGATAGGAATTTTTATTGTTAAAAGTGCATGGAATGTTGTTTCAGAAGCAACCAATATCCTAAATGAAGGAGTGCCAAAAGAGATTAATCCGGATGATGTTGAAAAAGCAATCCTGCAAATTGAAAATGTAAAAAGTGTCCATCATGTACATATATGGAAGTTGGCTTCAAATTTTATTGCATTAAGTGCACACGCTGTAGTTGAAGACTGTATGATAAGCAAAGGATACTTGATTATTTCCGAAATCGAAAGAGTATTATTAGAAAAATTTGGTATAAATCATCCCACAATTCAACTTGAAGCAGAAATAAAAAATGAATTCGACTTGAATTGAAAGTATGCTTTAAGAATAGTTCAGGGAAACCTGATTTATTAATGGAAATGAATAATTTAATGACAGAAAGAACATTGTGAATGTTTGAAAGAATAAAACCTTATTTAGGCTCATTGCTTGTTGTGCCTGTCGCTTATTATTTTCTTGATTCAAGAGGAGAGTATGGATTAATTGATAATTTTGATTTGATTATCCACGAAGCGGGTCACTTTTTCTTTAGTTTCTTCGGTAACTTCATCCATGCATCGGGCGGGACTTTGATGCAAATAATAATTCCCATTCTTTTTATTATGGTTTTCTTCAAAAGCAAATCGAACTTAGGCATTCAATTATCTTTTCTACTTTTAGGACAAAACTTTATCAATATAAGTGTATATGCTGCGGATGCTTCTATCCAAAAACTCCCCTTATTCGGAAAAGGCAAACATGATTGGCATTACATCTTAGGCGAACTAAACTTACTTGAAAATGATGCGGAGGTCGGTTACTTTTTTGTCGGTCTGGCTATTTTATCTTTTGTTTGTGCCTTTCTGATTCCATTTTTATTCAGAAAATAAATCTTTATGTTTGAACCCGTGATTTTATATTATAACAATTTGAATTATTAATCCTTGAAAAACATATATATACTTTTACTTTTTTTCTTTCTTTTTCCCATTTATCAAATTAGCGCTCAAAGGGATAGTACGGTGAATTATTTCCCGGATGGCAGTATCGAGTCAATAATAAATTATTACAATGGACTAAGAGAAGGTATTGCAATATTCTATTCAGAAAACGGGAAAATTAAACAAGAACTTACTTATTTCAATGGAAGAGTTGAGGGCCCCGTAAAAACATACCATGAAAATGGGAATCTTGCCGAGTTTTATGCAATTGAGAGCGGAAAGCGACAGGGACCTACATCTTATTTTGATTCAAACGGTGTCTATATTGATGACAGATATTTTGTTTACGGCAAATTAAAAGACGTTATAGATGCAGAAGAAAGACCGGCTTTGCCACCTCAATTTAAAGAAGAACCGATTGTCGAAATTAAGGAGAATAATACAATAACTGAAGCAACACCTGTAGAACCGAAAAAGAGGCAGCAAACCAAAAAAGAAGAAGACTTTTATTTCCCCCCAATCGAAGAGGATCGGGAAGACCTTGAAACAGATCCTGCTTTCTATTTTACTGCGGAAATTATGCCGGAACCTGTTAAAGGATGGGAATCGCTTTATGAAAGAATTGTATATCCGGAATTAGCCCAAAAAAGGAAAATTGAGGGTGTAGTAAAAATCCGAGCATTCATCAACCGGAACGGAGATGTAGAGAGAACTGAAATAGTTGAAACCCTTCCTTTCGGATGCACAGAATCAGCAGAAATTGCTATCCAATTCACCCGTTTCAAACCGGGCTTAATAAGAGGTAAAAGAGTTAACGTACAGATGATTATTGATATCGAATTTAAACTTTGAAACGTAGAGAAGAAAAAAAAATTTTTAAGCTTTCATCTGAAGGGTTTTCCTTAGTTATCCGGTAATTGCAAAATTCCCTTCTTAGCGGATAATTTTTTCTGAGCAAATCGAAATGGTTACCTCTAACTTTGAGGTCTAATTTTAATGCTGACTTAAGATTATCGGAATCACTCTCAATATCATAAACTTTTTTTATTACTGCATTAATCTGCCGGGTCGAATCTAAACCAGGTTCTAACATAATCTGATCACTTATAGAAGGATAATTGGGTTTCCATGTTGGATTAATATTTAGCGAACGGCATAATGCATCATAAATCAATTTTGTCCCCTGCACCTTCCCTTCAAATGAATACCCCGCAATATGGGGGGTTGAAAGAATTACCTCATTCAGCAAATCATAATTGATTTCAGGTTCATTTTCCCATACATCTAAAACGGTTATCAGTTTTTTCCTTTTAAGAACATTTAGAAGAGCAAGGTTATCTACCACTTCCCCTCTTGATGTATTAATAAAAAGTGTATTCTCTTTAAGTTGTGATAAATTTCCCTCGTTAAAAAGGTGAAAAGTTTTATGCTCGCCGTGTATAGTTAGGGGGACATGAAGTGTAATGATATCACAGTTTAATATTTCTCTTAATGGTACAAAATCTTTACTACCCGTTAAAAATTCAAGCGGCGGATCATTTTTTAATACATCAAATCCAAGCTCTCCAGCGATTTTTGCAACCCTGCTTCCAATATTGCCGACTCCTACGACTCCGAGAGATAAATTGGTTGATTTGTTATTATACTTGTTCAAAACATAGTAAATTGCTGTAAAAACATATTCGCAAACTGAATCGGCATTGCATCCTTTTGCATCAGAAAAAGCGATTTTGTTTTGGACAAGATATTCTTTATCTATGTGGTCAGTGCCTATTGTTGCTGTTCCTGCGAATTTAATCTTGGTACGTTGCAGAAGTTCTTCATTAACCTTTGTTATTGAACGGACGATTAAAACGTCAAATTCCTTCAAGATTTTATTGGTTATGTTTCTACCGTTTATAGTTAGAACATCACCAAATTCCTGAAATGCCTCTTTTCCTTGGGCTATATTTTCATCAATTAGAATTTTAAATTTTTGCACTTATAACCGGGGAAATTGTTTTGTATCAATGTTTATTAATATTTGTTACTTAAATTTACCTTAGTAAAAATAACTATTTATGATGTTTTATTATAGTGATTGCTGTTATTGATTATGATATCGAATCAACCGGAAATTTAATAACCGTTTTAGATAAATTTCAGGTGGAATATAAAATTACTTCTGAAGAATATGAAATCAGTAATTCTTCAAAAATAATTCTTCCGGACACTAAAGATTTCCAGAGAACTTTGAGGAATCTTCATGTTAAAAACCTCTTTTCTTATTTGAGATTACTGAAGAAACCTGTTCTAGGAATTGCTTCCGGAATGAAACTCCTATGCGAGTATTCAAGTGAAGAAAATGCTTGCTGCCTTGGTGTATTTCCTATTCAGATTAGAGCAAATGATGCAGTTTTAGATAATATCACTATCCCGGGTTTTAATGAGACAATGATTATAAACGATTCCGACATTTTTGGTAATCTAAATAAGAAAGAAAAATTCTTTTTCAACAAATTGTTTACTATAGAGAACTGCAGTTTAACTACTTCTTTATTAGATGGATATAGCATTTCTACATCTATTGAAAAAGAAAATTTTACGGGAATTCAATTTCTACCGGAAAAATCGGGAACATCAGGCGAAAGAGTATTGATCAATTTTATTAATAATTGAAATGGAAAATTTATGATTCGTAAAGTTTTATTTCTGTATTTTATTCTTTTAGCGGTAAATTTACATCCACAACTCAAAACCGATGCTCCCGAGAAAAACGGTTTTAACTCCTCAAAATTAAACTATATTGACACAGTGATTAATAAAGCAATCGAAAACAATAACATCCCGGGCGCTGTTGTTTTGATTGGCCGTAATGAGTCCGTTATTTACAAGAAAGCATTCGGAAAGCGTTCCGTAAAACCTGTTGAGGAAGATATGACCGTCGAGACCATTTTCGATATTGCGTCTATCACAAAACCAATTGCAACAGCAACTTCAATCATGATTTTAGTTGAAAGAGGTAAAATTTCGTTAATTGATGATGTAAACAAATATATTCCCGGGTTTACGGCTTATATTGACGGAAAAGAGAAAGAATTTCACGCTAAGATTTATCATCTTTTAACTCATACTTCAGGATTGCCTGGTTATGCCGATACAGCAGCAATTGTGTCAAAATACGGAACTCCGGCAGCTACAGGTACAATTGAGTTCATTGCGGGATTAGAAAAAAATAGCAAACCGGGAGAAAAATTTGTCTATAGCTGTCTGGGATATATTATTCTTGCTGAAATTGTATATAGAGTAAGTGGTTTTAAGCTGGATAAATTTGCAGAAATGGAAATATTTAATCCGTTAAAAATGAATAATACTTTCTATTCTGTTCCTGAAAACTTAGTCCCGATTTGTGCCCCTACCGAGATTCGAAATGGAAAAATGATACGTGGTACTGTGCATGATCCTTTAGCCTCGATCCAAGGAGGTATTTCCGGGAATGCAGGGTTATTCTCAACTGCGGATGATATTGCAGTGTTTTCTCAAATGATGTTAAATAAAGGGGAATATAACGGTAAAAGGATTCTGAGCCCCAGGACTGTTGAAACAATGACCACAGAGTACCCTCCAGCAAAAAATTTTGGAAGAGGATTGGGTTGGGATGTTGATTCCGATTATATGGGACAAAGAGGAGAAATTTTCACAAAGAATTGTTATGGTCACACAGGTTTTACTGGAACATCTCTTTTAATAGTCCCTGATCACAATCTATTTCTTGTAGTTCTGACTAATAGAGTGCACGTTGATAACGGGAGTGAAATCCTTCGCATTCGAAGGTTAATTGCAAATATTGTAGCCTCAGCAATGGAAGAATAGTTAAGCTATTATCTAAGTATAATTTTGCGGGTCAAAACCGGAAGAGATTAGAATTTTTTCTGCTTCTTCGGAATTCGTGTAATCAACCCAATTAATTAATACTCCCTCCCTCTCCATCTTTCGGAACCAGGTCATCTGCCTCTTCGCAAATTGATTGATAGCGCTATTAAGTTTTTGAAACATGTCATTATACGTCAGTTCCTTTCGAATGAAAAGGGAAACATATTTATACTCCAAGCCGAAAAAGCAAAGTTTCTCATGCGTAATTCCCGACTTAAGAAGTCGCTCCACTTCTTCAATCATTCCAGACTCTAAACGTTTCTTTAATCTTTGTGAAATTAACTTTTTATGCTCTGCACGATTCACTTTTATACCGATGTTAACAGAGTTTACACTATAATCCAACAACTCATGATTATTACTTTTAGTGTTAAATTTTTCTATTAAAATCGCTGCGATAATTCTTTCTTTATAATTGAAATCGGTGGTATTATGCAACTTGGGTTTGAGACTTAAAAGAATATTTCTTAATTGTTCAATGGGTAGTTCTTCAATTTTTTTCCTTAATTCACTTTCGAAATCAACTTTACTTAATTGATAATTTTGTAAAATTGCCGAAAGATATAATCCTGTTCCTCCAACCATGAAAGGATTTTTTCCCCTTTCTAAGATATTGGAATAAGCCATTATAAAATCTTGTTTAAATCTAAATAGATTGTATTCTTCTTTTGGGGAGATGATGTCAATTAAATGGAATGGAATTTTACGATTATCGAATATATAATCGTCATAATCTTTTCCTGTTCCGATGTCCATCCCCAAATAGACCTGTCTCGAATCAGCAGAAATAATTTCTCCATTAAACCGGGATGAAAGATATACACCAAGCCTTGTTTTCCCGGATGCAGTTGGACCGAGAATAGTAACAAGATTATATTTCATTTATCAAGAATAAATCGGAAGCTTAACAATAAAATTAGCTCCTTCACCCACTTCACTTTCTATCGTGATTTCTCCGCCATGTTCTTTTATAATTTTTTCTGCAAGAGGTAATCCCAATCCAACTCCGTTTTTCTTCCCGTGAGTCATAAAGGGTTCAAATACACGTTCTTTTAATGCAGGTGGTATTCCCAATCCAATATCTTTAAAGGAAAGAGTAACCGAATTCTCTTCCGGAGCTGTAGAAATATAAAAATTCCCTCCTTCCGGCATAGCTTCACAAGCATTCTTCGTAATTTGAAATAAAGCCTGATAAAGTTCTTTCTTATCAACTTTCACGTAAACATCTTTCCCATATTTCTTGAATAGTTTAACATTCATACTTTCAACATATTCTGCTAACATTTCAAGAATTTCGTCCATTACAGTATTAAGGCTCTGCACCTTTGTTTGAAGTATAGTCTTTCCTTCTGAATAACTAAGAGTAGTTTGTACCAGACCGATTATATTTGTAGTCTGTTCAACAATCATATCAAGGACCTGTCTTATATCGGGAGTAATATTTTTTTTCTTAATATGCTCTGCATAGTGTTTAATAGTAAGAATTGGTTTACGTAAATCGGAGATAATAAAATTTGCAACCTTTCCAAGATATGTAATTCTATCATTTCTTAGCAATTGCTGAACAAGACTTGCATTTTCTAATGCGATAGCAGCATGGGCGGATAAGGCAGCTAATAAATCTTCATCCGTTTGGAGGAATTTCCCTTTTGAACTGTTTATTAATTGCAGCACTCCGACTGTTAATTCATCTTTGTTCTTAATTGGAAAACAGAGCATTGATTTAGTCTCGTAACCTGTCATTAAATCAGTTCGCGAATCAAATCTCTCGTCTGCTGATACATCTTCTAAATTGACTGTTTCTCCATTTTCTGCGACCCAGCCAGCAATTCCCTGCCCAAGTTTCAACCTGATTTCCTCAATATTTTCACCACGAATAACTCTTGACCATAATTCTCCTTTTTCGCGGTCAAATATATAGAGTGTTCCTCTGTCGGCATTTGTTAATGATGTTGCAGCATTTACAATAGAGTTTAGGACCTCATCTATCGTTACATTTGAGTTAACTATTTTTGCCGCTTCAATTAACATCTTAAGTTGATCGTTACCCAATCCGTCAGGGGGAATCTTTTTTTCTTTAATTTTACTTAAAAATTCTTTTTCAGCAGCTTCTAGCTCATCTTTTATCGCATCAAGATTATCGGTTTTATCTCCAAATGCTTCATCAAACTGTGATGAAACTTCGCCAAATTGATCGTCACCTGAAAGATTCAATTCCTTCTCTTCATATTTAGAAAGATCAAATTCTTCAGGTTCTTTTGGTGAATACAATGATTCTAAATCATCAAAAGAAAAAGTTTTTTCTTCACCAATAGCAGGAGGTTCTTCTGATTCTGTTTCAGTAGAAAATTGCTCTACACTATCAGGAAAATATTTCTGAAATTCTTCAGTTGTAGTTGAATGTAAAGAAAATCCATCTGTTGGTAAAGACTCTTCTTTTGTTGAATCTGTTGGCGGAGTTTGAAAATCCGTCATGAAAGATTCATCAGGTTCCTCAATTATAGTTTTAAGCTGGGGTATTTCTTTCAATCCTTGTAAATTCGTTAAAATTGCAGGGTGCTTGGCAATTAAATCATCCAATTCCTTTTTCTTGAGAACGAATATAAGCGAATTAACCTGAGCAACCGCAGATGATCTACGAGCAATCCCTTCAAGATATTCCGCTTCACCAAAAAAGTCGCCCGGATGTTTAATAAAAATTTTCTGCCCTTCAACTACAGTACTGTACTTTATTTTAACCTCTCCTTCAAGTAACAGATAAATTCTATCTGCAGGATCAGTATTCTGAAAGATTATATCTCCCTCATTTATGTTTAATACATCCTTTTGATTGACCGAGACTTTAATTGTGGAAGCATCCATTCCACTGAATAAAATATTTGATTTTATTGCTGCGAGAGTTTTTATTTGTGAAGCCATTTTTTCTAAATAATTATTTTAAACTATTTGGTACAATAATAATGAATTCTTTTGAAATCCGAAACGGAATTAATCATTTAATTAAAAAAGACCGTAATTTAAAGCGTATTATCGTTTCTGCCCCAATCTGCAGTATAAAACCAAAAAAGAGTTATTTTATAGCTCTAACAAGGGCAATAATTGGACAGCAGCTCTCTTTGAAGGCTGCAAATTCTATAAATCAGAAATTTTTAGCTTTTTTTAATAATCATCCGACACCGGAAAAGATTCTTGTAACATCCGAGCAGGTGCTTCGTGAAAAGGGACTTTCAATGTCTAAAATTAAATATTTGAAAGATCTTTCTCTGAAATTACAATCAAAGGAAGTAACTCTTAACGGGATATCATTAAAAAGCAATGAGGAAATCGTGAATAAATTAACAAAAATAAAAGGAATTGGTTTTTGGACTGTAGATATGTTTTTGATTTTTACTCTTGGAAGACTAAATGTCTTACCGGTCGGTGATTTAGGATTAAAAAGAGCAATCATGTTGAACTACAAACTGAAAGAATTACCCGATGAAAATCTCGTAAGGGAAATTGCCAATAAATACAATTGGGACCCTTACTGTTCAATTGCCAGCTGGTATTTGTGGAAAAGTTTGGAAATGTAATTCCCTATTTTTCATTGAAAAAATAAAAGTTTAATTAAATTTAGAATCGAAATTAAAAATTATACATCATATTTATGGAAGAAAAATTAATTTTATCAGCTAAACAAGGTGATAAAAAAGCATTAACGGAACTTGTAAAATTATATAGCAACACGGTATATAACTTTGCATTTAAAATTTGTCGGGATCGTGAAAAAGCAGAAAATACTATGCAGGAAACTTTCTTAAGCATGGTAAAATCTCTTAGTCAATTTGACGGAAAGTCAAAATTATCAACCTGGCTATACCGGATAGTAGCAAATCACTGTTTAATGGAAGCGAGAAAAAGCAAACGCTTCTCTTACGTTGATGTTGAAAATGAAGAATCACTTTTTGACGATAAATATATCGCAGACTGGAGTAAGCTCCCCGTCAAGGAACTTGAGAATAAAGAACTAAAAAAAATATTGGATAATGCAATTAAAAAGCTTGCACCGGAGTATAGACTTGTTTTTACTTTAAGAGATGTTGAGCAGTTATCAACCGAAGAAACAGCAAAAATTACTTCTCTTTCGGTACCGGCGGTAAAATCGCGGTTGCACCGTGCAAGAGCTTTTTTAAGAAAAGAAATAACGAAAGCATTTCAAAAATGAAAAAGAATAAAGCAAGCTGTAAAGATGTTATGAGTCATATTTGCGAAAGTCTCGGCGAAGAAATTGACTCCCCCAAATGCGCTGCAATTAAAGAACATTTAGACAATTGTGATGGATGTAAGAACTACTTTCAATCGGTTGAACTAACAATTGATTATTATAGAAAATATCGAATTAGATTGTCGGATAAAGCCGAGCATAGGTTACTTTCTATCTTAAATTTAGATCATGAATAGTTATTTGAATCCTTTTTTCAATTAAAACATCATACTTATTAAAAATTAAAAGGCAATGGAAACAGCATATTATTATAAAACCAACGTAGAATGGAAAGATGGAAGAATCGGACAAATGTCCGGAGACGGTTTAGAACAAATTACGGTTGCTACTCCACCGGAATTTCCGAAAGGTGTACCGAATATCTGGTCACCGGAACATTTATATGTTGCTTCAATTAATGTCTGCTTAATGACGACATTTTTAGCAATAGCAGAGAACTCGAAAGTTGATTTTGTAAGTTATTCTGCCGACGCAACGGGTAAACTTGAAAAGAGTGAAGGAAAATTTATGATTACTGAGGTTGATATCGCAGTTAACATAAAAGTAAAATCCGAAAAAGATATCGAGCGGGCTGAAAGAATTCTTTATAAATCGGAAGAGCATTGTCTTATATCAAATTCCGTAAAAACCAAAATCACATTAAAACCGGTAATAAGTTTAGATTAAAAGGAAAAATGTTATGCCAATTTTTGAGTACAAATGTAACCAGTGTGAGACTAAATTCGATGTACTGCATAAGTCGATCAGTAACCTGCAGGAAGTTATTTGTCCGGAGTGTCAGTCAACCGACAATAAAAAACTTCTGTCAACATTTAGTGCATCGGTATCTTCGAATCATTATGCCTCTAATAGCTGCTCTACCGGGAATTGCGGAATAGATTACTCAAGCCCTTGTGCTTCGGGTATGTGCGGGTTGAACTAAGTTATAAATAAAAAACCGTCTTTGAAAAACAAAGACGGTTTAATTGAAAAATAAATCAGAAGATTATCACTTCGTAAGCAACATCTTCTTTATTTGCGTAAATTGAGCTGATTCTAATTTATAAAAGTAAACACCGCTTGATAGA
>Ga0351952_1058_pt1 | contig 14189 bp, 12 predicted proteins | sample BONcelT113001H15_FD_205817 | JGI IMG/M metagenome (GOLD analysis project Ga0351952, IMG submission 205817) | Enriched cells from coal bed in the Powder River Basin, Montana, United States - BONCAT cells T11 rep3 HSBNCT.T11.300.1.H15 ... | reverse complement strand
ATGGATGCCACACCTGAAAAGTCGTTTGCCTGCCCCGGTTCGGGAATTATCGATTTTCGTCCGGTATTCCGCGAAGCATGGAACCAGGGAGTGCGCCATTACATCGTGGAACGCGACAACGAACAGAACGGCATCGAATGTTTACGCGGAAGTGCTGAATATTTGAGGAATGTGAGGTTTTGATTGGGTGCGGAGGTTCATATATTTCTCTTGAGCGGTGACTGTACTATCGAAATAGCTTTTTGTAGGTATCACATTTTGTGACACCAGTATTAAATTTTTTTCTTACAACCGACACTGCCCCTCGTTTGCAACGAGGGGTAAATGGTTCTGAGTTTAAAACTCCTGGGAAACTTCACATATTACGCGTCGAAGACGCAAAACCAACAACCCCTCGTTACCGCTGGCGCTCAAACGAAGGGCAGTTCTGGGGTTCTAATCCTCCCTCCGCTACAAAGAAAAAGCCCCGGTGCATTCGCACCAGGGCTTTTTCTTTGATGAATCCTCATTCTGATAATATCTGACCGGATTGGGTATTTCTTGACTTAAAAACAACTTCCTCATACTTCCTCGTGGAATCATTCAGCAAATCAGATGGCTCTCCTTTAAGATATTGATTAAAAAATGCCAGGACATAATCATTCTGAATTTTTAAAAAACGCTTTCCATTAATCGGACCAATATTACCCGAGAGTTTATTTATTCCTTCCAACAGCGAAAAGTCACTGAAATTGGCATGTCTGGCATCATTTATCCTTACCATATATGCAGCGTCTAAAGAGTTTTTGTAAAACACATCACAAATCTTTTGTCAAATGGATCAAAGAATTAACTCACTAACAGAACTCTGTGCAATCGCTGTGTTCACTGTGGTTAAACCAAATTTGCAAACTCCCCACAAATTTCCTATAATTGTACTCCTGACACTTAACTAACAACCATGAACCGAATCAAATTTTCCGCATTAGTCATTTTGCTGGTTTTCAGTCTGCAATCGTTGATTGCCCAACGCAAACCTTTCCTCGAAAACATTTACGATTACATCGAAAACCCGCAGATGATCGGGCTCAACCAGGAAGAAGGCCATGTTCCGCTGTTGCCCTACGCCAATTTGGATAAAGCTTTTACACGCGAAAAAACGCAGTCATCAGGCTTTCTTTCGCTCGACGGCAAATGGAAGTTTCTTTATACTGTAAATCCTGATGGCATCAATAAAAACTTTTTCAGTAATGATTTTAGTGAAAAAGGAATGGCCGAAATTACCGTTCCCGGAATGTGGCAGATGCATGGTTGGGGCGAGAAGATTTTCCGCAATGTTGCGCAACCGTTTAAATCCGATCCGCCCAAAATTCCGCGCGATTACAATCCGGTTGGTTCTTATCGCAAAACGTTTAACGTTCCTTCAGGATTTAAAGACAAACAGCTTTTCCTGCATTTCGAGGGAGTGGCTTCGGCCTTTTTTGTGTGGGTGAATGGTCAGGAAGTAGGCTACAACCAGGGCGCAAACGAACCTGCCGAATTCGATGTGACCAAACTGGTTAAACCCGGAAAGAACACGGTTTCGGTGATGTTTTTTCAGTATTCCGACGGCATTTACAATGAAGATCAGGACATGTGGAGGCTGGGCGGAATCTTCCGCAGCGTTTACCTGATGGGCACGCCCAAAGTCCACATCAGGGATTACTACGTGGTGACCGATCTGGATGAGAAATACGAAGATGCCACCTTGAAGGTGGAAGCCGAAATTCAGAATTATTCATCAGCTCCGGCTCAAGATTATCACGTAAAAGTTAGTCTGTTCGATGCACAAAACAAGATGGTTTTGGAGAACCTGACTTCAGAAAAAATAACACTTGGAGCAGGCGAAAAAAAGACGATCCGTTTGAATGCTCTTGTCAAATCTCCCCTGAAATGGTCGGACGAAAAACCCAATTTATATCGTATTGGCTTCGAACTGGTGGATGCTTCAGGAAAAACTACTGAAGCCCTGGCCGAACGAATTGGATTTAAAGAAGTAGAAGTGAGGAATCAGGTTTTTTATGTGAATGATTCGCCAATAAAACTGAACGGAGTGAACAGCCACATGCAGCATCCGGATTTAGGGCACACGATGGACGTGGAAACCATCCGCAAAGATTTTTACCTGATGAAACAGTTCAACATCAACTGCGTGCGCACCTGCCATTATCCGCCGGTAAAGGAATACCTCGAACTGGCTGACGAGATCGGGATTTACATTGTTGACGAAGCCGGCGTGGAAGCACATGCCACTGAATTTATCTCGAACCTGCCCGAATGGACCAAATCGTATGTGGAACGTGCCGAGAAAATGGTGTTACGCGATCGCAACCATCCGAGCATAATCTTTTGGAGCGCCGGAAACGAAAGTGGTTCAGGATTTAATATTTGCGAGGTGATTGCTGCCGGAAAACGGCTCGACCCCAGCCGCCCCGACTGGATGTACGGCGGAAACGACCTTGATCATCCGGGGAAGAACAACCCGGTGAAATGCGAAGATATTATTGGCCCGCGCTACGGAACGCCTTTCGAGTTAAAAGTATTCTTTGGTCAATCCCCTGAAGAAGTTGACCCTCGCCCGTCGTTTATGGACGAATATTTGTCGGCATCGGGCAATGCAATGGGCGGGCTCGACGAATACTGGGACGTAATTTACGAATATCCGCGCCTGATGGGTGGAGCGATCTGGGATTTTGTCAGCCCCGGCCTGCGCGAAAATTACATCAGTTCACCCGATGCCTCCGGAAACAAACTGGATGCGGCATTGATGGGCAAAACCGAACTGGTCGCCGGAAAATTTAGCAAGGCCGTTCAACTCACCGGAACCGATACCTGGGTGGAATTGTACCGCGACCCAAAACTCGACATTTCAGGAAAAGCGCTGACCGTTTCGTTTTGGGTGAAACCCCGCGAATGGAACGGCAACGGAACTTTCCTGTCGAAAGGATTTTACCAATTTGGGATTGAACAAATCAACGAAACAGAGTTGGAATTTTACGTAGGCGACCGTAAGAAAACCAGCGTAAAAACCACTCTTCCTGAAAACTGGCAAAACAACTGGCACCTCGTAACCGGAATTTACAACGGAACTCAACTTCAACTGTATATTGATGGCGAAAAGAAAGCCGAGGTTGCTTGCACCCTGAGCATTGAAAACAAACCTTTCCCGATCAACCTTGGCCGAAATCCTGAAATTGAAGCGCAGGAAAACCCAAACCATTACAGCAACGCGGTATTCGATCAGTTGGCTATTTTCGATCGTGCCGTTAATGTTCAGGATTTGCTGAATCCGACTGATGCCACGAAAAAATCGGCGCTTTGCTGGCTCGATTTCGATGAGCAAAAAACAGGTCAGGAGTTCTTCAGCATGGGAGTTGGCGGCCGCACTTACGGCACCATTTGGCCCGACCGCACACCGCAGCCCGAAATGTGGCAGATCAAAAAATCGGCACAACCGGTTTCGGTAAAAATGCTGGACGAACAAAAAGGCGAAGTTGAAATCTGGAACAGGATGCATTTTACCAACACCAGCGAACTTGATGCTGTTTGGCAATTACAGTGCGAAGGAGCAGTAGTGAAAGAAGGAACTTTTGAAACATCAGTTTCGGCACTTTCGAGATCAAAAGTTACCATTCCGTATCTGCCATTAGTTCAGGAAGCCGGGAAAGAATATTTTCTGCTGGTGAGTTTCCGGCAGAAAACCGATAAACCCTGGGCAGCAAAGGGCTTCGAACTGGCGTGGGATCAGTTGCCTTTGAAAACAGAACCGACTCAGGCTATTTCAACAGTAAATCTGCCTGCTCCTGAAATCAATGAAACGAGTGATGTGATCAAGGTTCAGGGGATTAATTTTACTTATTCGTTCAGCAAAAAGACAGGCAGTCTGACTTCCATTGTTTTCGATGGTGTCGAATTGCTGAAAGACGGATTGAACCTGAACGTCTGGCGCGCCCCGCTGGCCAACGATATCGATCAGTGGACGAACTGGCAATCAGGATTGACCCGCACACCCGGAATGGGATCAGGTCAATCGAATGCCTGGTTTGCGCATGGACTGGACCAGATGACCACCAAAGCCGACCGTATCAACTGGACAAAACATTCAGGAGAAATAAAGCTGGTTATAGAAAGTCATACTTCGAACCCTGAAAAAACGACATCGTTCGAAAACAGGTTTGAATTCACCATTTCAGGTTCAGGAAAAATGATATTCGGCCACACCGTGACCCCCAATGGGAAAATGCCGGAATGGCTGCCGCGGATAGGAATTCAAATGGTGCTCAATCAGTCGTTCGATCAGGTAAAATGGTATGGCCGTGGCCCGTTCGAAACTTACCCCGACCGCAAAACCGGCGCTAAAATCGGAACATATTCGGGTTCGGTAGCAGAGCAATATGTGCCTTATTTGATTCCGCAGGAAAACGGGAACAAAACCGATGTTCGCTGGGCAACACTTCAAAATACTCAGGGAGTTGGTGTAAAGATTTCGGCGTCAGAACCATTCAACTTCAGTGCGCAAAATGTGCAGTCCGACAATCTTTCACGGGCATGGTATCCTTTCCAGCTAAAACCTTTCGACGGTGTAACTTTGAATCTGGATTACGCTTTAAGCGGAGTGGGTTGCACAGCCATTTCGGTATTGAACAAGTATCGGGTGATGCCTTCTGAATATCAGTTCAATCTGGTTTTTGAGCCTTACAGGAAATAAAAATTCATTTGGCCATCTCATTTCAGTTTCATAACTTAGTTAACTAAACAAACACTAAGATGTACAAGAAACCAAGTATCAAGGAATGGGCTGTTGAAGACCGTCCACGTGAGAAAATGCAGGCCAAAGGAGTCCGTTCATTATCGGAAGCAGAGTTAATTGCCATTTTGATTGGTTCCGGAAATCTGGATGAATCGGCGGTTGAGGTATCTCGCCGGATTATGGCATCGGTAAACAACAACCTCAACGAACTGGGCAAAAAGAATATCAACGACCTTCAAAAATTCAAAGGTATCGGACCGGCAAAAGCGATAACAATCGCAGCTGCCATGGAACTCGGGCGCCGCAGAAAAGAATCGGAACCCGATGAAAAACCCAAAGTGATCACCAGTGGAGATGCCGCAGCCATCTTTAAACCATTGCTAAGCGATCTTCCGCACGAAGAATTCTGGGTGCTTTTACTAAATCGCAACAACCTGGTTCTCGATAAAATGATGGTTAGTCAGGGGGGCCTGGCAGGAACGGTGATAGATGTTCGAATTATCCTGAAAATGGCGCTCGATAAACTGGCCTGTTCCATTATTTTGTGCCACAACCATCCATCGGGAAACCTGATACCGAGTGAAGCCGACAAGGACATCACAAAAAAAATCAAAGAAGCCGGAAAACACATGGATATTCCGGTACTCGACCATATTATTATCGGGAATGGTTCCTATTTTAGCTTTGCCGACGACGGGCTGATTTGATTTTATTGTCAATGAAAAACCGGAACAAAAATGTTAGTTTTATGGTTTGAAACTATGAACCGTTTTCTGTGGAAAAAACACACCATTCAACACTTTTAATTTTCACTCCTGAAATTACGCCACGGGTCGAATTCACGTTTGAGCTGATCTTCAAAACCATTCTTGGAATTGATCTGATTTTTACCAAAAATTCTGACGAGTTTCTGCAATCTGACTTGCCAAAAATCAATTATTCTCAAACAAATCTTTCCTCAGGATTATTCCTGAAAGCCAATGATTTGCTGTTCCAAAAAAACATTTCCAATCAGGAAACTGATGTTGTGGAATACCAAGAAATGAAGCTGTTTTTCCCAACTTCCGGAGATTCATTTTTGCCTTTCGATCCATTTGCCTGTGCTTTTTACCTGGTTTCGAGATACGAAGAATACCTGTCTGAAAGCACAGACGAACACGAGCGTTTTACCGATTCTGAAAATATCCTTGTTCGCCTTGGCCTGCACCAGAAACCGATTGTTGATATGATGGCATACTGGATTGCCGAAAAAATTTCAGGACAATTTCCTGAGTTTAAAATTCGCCGGCGCTCATTTCAGTTTGTAACTTCCATCGATATCGACAATGCCTGGGCCTTCAAAAATAAAAGTTTGATGGTTTCGTTTGGAGCCATTCTGAAAGCTGTTTTTCATGGCCGTTGGGACGAATTGAAACAGCGGCTCATTGTTTTTCTAGGCTTACAAAAAGATCCTTACGACACTTATAAATACATATTTGAAACCTACAAAGGACTGCTCAACCATATTCTGTTTTTTATCCTGATTGGCGATCGAAATCAATACGACAAAAGTATTTCATTCAGGAACAAGAATTTTCGCCAGTTGATCGCACACCTTTCATCGGTTTGCGAAATGGGCATTCATCCGTCGTATGCTTCCAACTACAAACCATGGTTATTTGACACGGAAAAAGACCGATTGGAAGATATTGTTCTGAAACCTGTTACGAAAAGCCGTCAGCATTTTCTGAAACTTAAAATACCCCAAACCTATCAGCAGTTACTGAAATCGGGTATTTCAGACGATTACACCTTGGGTTTTGCCAGCCTTGTCGGATTTAGGGCCGGAACCTGTACTGCATTTCATTTTTTTGATTTAAGCTGCAACGAATGTACTGAACTGATGATCCATCCATTTCAGGTAATGGATGTGACCCTGAAAAACTATCTGAAAATGGATCCGAAACAAGGCTGGCAGCAGGTTGAAAAGTTAATGTTTGAAGTAAAAAAAGTAGATGGAACATTTATCAGCTTGTGGCACAACGAATCGCTGAAAGATTCGGGTCAATGGCTTGGGTGGCGCAAAGTTTTTGAACAAATACTTGAAAAAGGTTTAAATTATGCCAATGAGCCATCCTGAAATCCGCCTGATAAAAAATAAGGACATCGACTACCGGAAATGGGATCAATGCGTAAATGGGTCTTCTATTCCTTTGGTTTATGCCCAATCGTGGTATCTCGACCTGATTTGCCCCAATTGGAACGCACTCGTTTTGGGCGACTTTGCATATGTGATGCCACTAAACATCAAACAGAAATTTGGGATCATGTTTTTGTTACAACCTATTTATGCCCAGCAACAAGGCATTTTTCCTGAAGCAAATCTCAATATTCAAAATGCTTTTCTATCCGAGCTTTGCAATCGGTTTAAATATGTAACAATTAATCTAAGTTCAAGTCATTCCGAACCTTTTCCTGAAGGCTTTTCAATTCAATCACGCACCAATTTTATCCTGAATTTATCTTCCGCTTACGATGAGCTGAAGAAGAATTATTCGCAACATACCCGGCGTCAAATCAGGAAAGCTGACGACAACAAAGTCTTTGTAATTAAAGGAATACAAACAGGCGAATACCTTGATCTGAAAAAAATTGCCACCCCCGGCAAGCTCGCACCTCAGTCAATGCAAACATTAAAACGGGTATTGGAATATGGTTCGCTTCACGGAAACGGAACAATCTATGCTGCCTACAATCAACGGAATGAGCTTTGTGCAGCCGCATTTTTCCTTTATTCCGGCCAGCGGGTTACCTATATGAACGCAGTTTCGAGCGGAGAAGGAAAAAAAATCAATGCGATGCACAAAATCGTAGATCAGTTTATTCAGGAACATTCGGGTTCATCATTAACCCTCGATTTCGAAGGCTCCTCAATTCCTGGAATTGCCCGTTTTTATGCTGGATTTGGTTCCGAACCGGAACAATATTATTGTTTGAAATCGAACCGGCTGCCCATCCCTTTGCGTTGGTTTAAAAAGTAATCGAATGAACAGTGGACCAATCAAACGCCTTTTATCGCCGTTCACCGGATTTATACCCGTTGAAAAGCTGATTGCATCCTCCGGGCACCGGTTTATTTTGCCTTTCTGGCATGCCGTTTCCGATGTTCCACTTCCACATTTATCGCAATTGTACCGTGTCCCGACTGTGTCAGAATTTGAGCGCGATCTGGATTTTTTGCTGAAAAACTACAAACCGGCATCTTTGGAGGATGTTTTCAGGCTTGCAAATAACAATGGAAAATCAAATCAAAATCTTTTCTTTCCAAGTTTCGACGATGGGCTGGCCGAATGTTACCATGTGATTGCGCCGATCCTCAAAAAGAAAGGATTTCAGGCTGCTTTCTTTATCAATCCTGCATTTGTCGGAAACAAAATGCTTTTTCACCGTCTCAAATCCAGTCTTCTCCTGAATTCCTTTACCCAAATAAAACCTTCAGGAATAAAATCGGCGGAACAGCTTATACAAAAACATTTTCCCAATAAAAATATTCATCAGTTCCTTCATAAGGCTAAATTTACCGATCATTTGCTGCTCGACGGAATTGCCGAAATTTTCGGGCTCAACTTCGAATTATTTCTGAAGCTGAAACAACCTTACATGAACCTTCAGCAGATTAAAGAATTGCAAGCAGATGGTTTTTTGATTGGCGCTCACGGAATGGATCACCGCGAATTTTTCCTTTCTTCGGAAGATGAAATATTGGAGCAGATTTCCACCAGCATGGAATTCCTGATTCGGGAAATAAATCCACCTGTTAATACGTTCGCATTTCCGTTTACTGATTCTAAAGTTTCCAATTCAGTTTTCGAAAAAGCGAATACTGACAGGCTGTGGGACTTGAGTTTTGGTACAGCCGGAATCAAAGACGAAACCATGAAAAACCATTTGCAGCGCATTCCGATGGAATCAGGCGTAAACAAGGATGGGAAAAAGGTAATCAGAACAGAGTACATCTGGTATTATCTGAAATCAGTTTTTGGAAAAAATAAAGTACGCCGATAATGAATCTTTGGGAGAAATTTAATACCAGTTTTAAGGAAAATGCTTCTGCCAATGCTTTCTGCATAGGTGGCAGGTTTTTTTCGTACAATGAATTTGTCGCATACATTTCCGGCAGTCAGCAATTATTGCAGAAGAATATCGGACAATCAACCGGGCAAGCCATAGGTGTAATTTGCAACGATACCATCGAAACATTTGCAGCTATTTTTGCGATTTGGTTTTCAGGATGTTGTTTTGTGCCGCTTCATCCGCTTCATCCAACAATTGTAAATAAGGAGAAAATACAGCAAGCCGGTCTGCAATTTATCTTCGATTCGGAAAATCAGTTTGCCTCCGATTTTCAGGCAATACACATTTGCAATAAAGAGATAAAAAGTGCCGAACCATTGATTGTTAATCAAGAGATGAACCGTGCATACATCCTTTTTACTTCAGGAAGTACAGGAAAACCGAAAGGAGTTCCGATCAATTTAAAAAACCTGAGCGCTTTCGCCGAAGGGTTTCTGGAACTTTATCCCGATTTAACTTCCGAAGATCGCTTCCTTCAAACTTATGATTTAACCTCCGATGCAGCATTTACCGGCTACCTGATTCCGCTGCTTCTGGGAGCTACCGTTTACACCATTCCTTCAGGAAGTTTCAAATACCTGTCGATTGTGAAAATCCTTCAGGAACAACAAATTACATTTACAAAATTTACCCCGTCCATCCTGAATTACCTTCGTCCGTATTTCAAATCAATGCAGTTCGACTCACTCAAACACTCGCATTTTGGTGGCGAAGCTTTGCCTTTTGATTTGGGTGCCGAGTGGGCCGGCTGTGTTCCAAATGCTGAAATATCGAATGGTTACGGGCCAACAGAAACCACGGTTACCTGCACCATTCACCGAACAAGTATCGAACAACTAAAAGAGCATGTTTACAATGGAATCGTGTCAATTGGAAAACCTTTTAAAGAAGTAAAAATACTGATAGTCGATGAAAATGACCGTATTGTGCCCGACGGAGAAAAGGGCGAACTTTGCATTGGCGGAAGTCAGGTGATGGATGGCTACCTGAATCTATTTCATGACGACCGAAATCCGTTCTTTGTTCCCGAAAACACAAAAGAACGGTATTACCGAAGCGGTGACCTTGCTTTCAAGAATTCACAGGGATATTTGTTTTTTTGCGGAAGAAAGGATGATCAGTTAAAAATAAGCGGATATCGTGTCGAACCTGCTGAAATTGAGTTTGCCGTTAGTAAGGCTGCTAATGGCTTGAAATCGAAAGCTTTTGGATTCCGGAATAAAGGCGGAACAGAAAGCATCGTGGTTTTTATCGAGAAACCTGACGAAGAACTGGAAAAACTGAAAGAGAAACTGCGCACCCTCCTACCTTCAGCATTAATTCCTGAAAAAGTAATCTCTATCAGGCAATTCCCGATCAACATGAACGGAAAAATTGATAAATCAGTCCTCTTTGAGGAATATTCAACCCAGATTTATGGATAATATTGAAGTCGAAATCAGGAATAACCTGTATGAATTTTATGATTGCGTGGCGCAAAACTGTGGAATTTATTCTGAAAAGCAAGATTGCTGGTCGGTTATCAGAAATATCCCGAAAGTTTGGCCCAGAATAATTTACAGAATTAATACAGAAATTGTTGAGCAAAAACCATCAATCATTTTTGCTGAAAAAGTTAAATCTGGCTCCTATCCTGAATTGCTGATTACCGGAGATGAAAGCATTCAACAAATTGATCCGTTTTTAAGAGCGCAAGGTTTTTACCCGTTTTCGGCCTGGAAAGGAATGGCTCTCAGCAACAGTTTCGATATTGTTTCACCGAGATTACCAGAAACAGTCCAAATTGTGCGGTGCGAAAGTTCTGACGATATTGAACAATGGATACAAATTGTTACTTCGGAACTGATAACACCTGTACAATTTGATAAGTTACTGCTGGAAAGTTTAATTGATCAATCCGTGTTTGGAGTGTACCTGATAAAATACAATGGCAAGGGCGTTTCGACCATGCTCGTTTTTAACTCGGCAACCTCAACCGGACTGTATTTTATTGCAACACAAAAATCAGCGCAAAGACAAGGATTTGCCAGAATGTTGGTACAGCAATTTTTAGCTCAAAATGGCCTATTGTCAAAAATGCCAGTAATTTTACATGCAACAAAAACAGGAGAAGCTTTGTACTCAAAATTGGGTTTCTTGCCTTTTAACCAGTTCTTTTTGTACCGATTTTTAAATGCCAACTTATGAACAGACAACAAATTTTCGCCGGAATTGAAGCCATTGCTAAAAAAATATTTGGCGAAGGAACAATTATTACTGAGGAAACCACTTCTGCAAACATTGAAAAATGGGACTCGATGAACCATGTAATCCTTATCACCACCCTCGAAAAAGAATTTGCGATTACTTTCGACATCATGGAAATTATTGGGATTAACAAATTCGGCGATTTTGTTGACCTGATTGAAAAAAAGCAAAATCAATGCAAATAGAAGAAATTAAGGTTTCCGATTTACATCATTTTGTAAAGAGTGAACTCTGGCAACAACTCACAATAAAACCACTCACAGTGTTGAGGGCTATCTCTCAATTTCATAATCCACGTGCTAATCCGGACGATATTGTTCTTATTTTTGCACACGAAAACAATGAATTGATTGGTTTGGCTGGGATATTACCAAATCTGATCAATGGCCAGGTTGACCTGCCAGCCAGTTCAAATACCTGCTGGTGGGTTCATCCTGAAAAAGGCAAACAGCTTGCGTTTCCGCTATTTATGAAAGCCTTTGCATTGTGCGGCCAACGAATGTTTATGACCGATTGTACGCCCCACACTCTTAGCATTCTGAAAAAAACAAATTGGTTCGACATCCCCGATATAACTCCCGGAATCAGGGGATTTCTGAAATTTAACCTGCATGAATTAATTCCGGCGAAATTGCCAGCGACCCGAAAATTAAAACCATTGCTGAAATTGACAGACCAAACATTCAATTTCCTTATTGTTCCGTACAAAAAATTGCTTTGGTCGAGAATCATGAGAAGTTTGCCAGAAGTAGAATACCTGAATTCGCTTGACCAGGAATTGCATTCATTTATCGAACTTCATTCGCAAAACGAGTTTATACGCAGAACAGGTAAAGATCTGGAATGGATATTGAAATTTCCGTGGATAACTGGATCGAATACCGATCCGACGATAACACGGGTTGAATATCCCTACTCGCATATCGTCGGAAGTTTCGAACAGTATTTTGTGAAAATTGCCACTTCAAACCAAACGATAGGACTGCTATTAATTTCGGTTAGGGACGGACACATGAAAGTTCCGTATGTCTATTTTCAGGAAAAAGATGCCCGAATGGTTCTTAAGGTAATTTACCAGCAGGCACTTCTGAAAAATGTAGTTACCCTCACGGTTTTTAATCCAGTTTTGGTTAATGTGATGGATTCGGTCGTTCATCCGTTCATATTCAAAAAGAAAATAAAGCGACTGGTTGCCATTTCGAAAAAATTGTTTGATGATTATCAAAAATACCCATTGATCCAGGATGGAGATGGCGACATTGTTTTTACTTAAAATTCTAAAACGATCAAACTGGAAATCGTCTTTTTATTACTTTTGCCCAAACTTTTTAAATCATGAAGGTAAATATTGTTGGCGAGTCGAATTCCGTTTTTAATCAGTTCATTTCAGAAATCCGTTGCGAAGTAATCCAGAAAGATCCGATGCGGTTCAGAAGAAACCTCGAACGTTTGGGCGAAATTTTCGCTTATGAGATAAGCAAAGTAATTGATTATCAAACTGTTGACGTAAAAACCCCGTTTGGAATTGCCAAAGTCGAAACCCTGGTTCAACAGCCGGTTTTAGCTACCATTTTACGTGCCGGACTGCCTCTTCAGCAAGGATTGCTCAATATTTTCGATCGCGCTGAAAACGCATTCATTTCGGCTTACCGCAAATACGATGAAAAAAGCGAATTCCACATCGAATTTGAATACCTGGCTTCTCCATCGCTTGATGGAAAGGTGGTTATTCTCTCCGATCCTATGCTGGCTTCAGGGTCATCGATGGAAATCGGTTACAGGGCGCTGCTAAAAAAAGGTACACCTAAGCATGTTCACCTGGTGGCGATAATTGCAAGCGCCAAAGGAGTTGAACAAGTAATTAATAACATTACTACCGATAACGTAACCCTTTGGATTGGCGCTGTTGACCCCGATATGACATCGATGTCGTACATTGTTCCAGGTCTTGGCGATGCAGGCGATTTGGCTTTCGGGGCAAAAATTGATTCGCACTAAAGAAAAGTTCCATCCGCCAGCTGGCGGACAGGTTTCAAATTTCAACTGGCAGCTTGTTGCCTTTTTTCTGAACACTGCGACTGACAACTGAACACTTTTTCCTGGTCACTTTACTTTTTCAACCCGTAGTTGATCAACACATTCAGCCAGTAACTGACTGATTGTTTTCTGAAAAACCGGATGTTTCAAACCGGGCGCAATTTCGTTTAAAGGCACCAATACAAATTTTCGTTCCTGAATTCTCGGATGGGGAATTTCCAAATTTGGAAGTTCTATGATTTCATCTCCATAAAATAGGATATCAATATCAATAATTCGCGAATCGTATTGATTTGATTTCCGGATGCGTCCAAGCTCAAGCTCTGTTTGCTGTGTTTTCCGGAGAACTTCTTCCGGAGATAGGCGGGTCGTTATTTCGAGCACCTGATTCCAGAACAAATCGGTTGACTCAAAACCCCACGGTTCGGTTTCGTAAACAGCCGATTGCGCAGTGATTTCTCCTATAAGGCTATTCAAATTGACACGGGCTTCCGAAAATATTTTTCCCTTATCGCCTAAGTTTCCTCCCAATAATATATATAGCTTGGTCATTATAGTCATACGGTTGTAACAAAAACACTAATTTCGTACAAATCTATTGTACATTTTCGAATTAAATAACTCAAATACGATACACATGAAGGAATTTTTCAAATTTATGCTGGCATCCATTCTTGGAATAATGATCGCCGGCATTTTGTTGCTGTTTATTACCATCGGTATTATTTCTGCCATGGTTTCTGTTTCCGATAAACCTTCTCAAATTCAAGCCAATAGTGTGCTGTTTATGAAATTTGATCATCAAATTGTTGACCGTGCAAAAAACAATCCATTGGAAGGACTGGATTTCGGCATGTTTCAGGGTGTAAAAACAGTTGGGTTGAACGACATGCTCGATTGCATCCGTAAAGCCAAAACTGACGACAACATAAAGGGTATTTACCTGAATCCGAAGGATATTCAAGCTGGAATGGCCACAGTTGAGGAAATAAGGGCCGCACTGAAGGATTTTAAAACTTCAGGA
>Ga0351952_1056_pt2 | contig 14209 bp, 15 predicted proteins | sample BONcelT113001H15_FD_205817 | JGI IMG/M metagenome (GOLD analysis project Ga0351952, IMG submission 205817) | Enriched cells from coal bed in the Powder River Basin, Montana, United States - BONCAT cells T11 rep3 HSBNCT.T11.300.1.H15 ... | reverse complement strand
CGGAGAGATTGATTATGCCTATATTCGGCAGCTTAAAAATCGTTCTGAATTCGCATATTTTGAGCCTTTTGGGTTACATTTTCATGCTGCTTTCGATCACGCTCATCTTGCCGAAAAAATCCGAGAGGAATTGCAAGCAGATTTTAGTTCGCGTGAAATTAGGCCAACATTAGAAGATGTGTTTATAAAGACTACGGAGATGCAAGCGATATGATTTTTATTTGGGATAGAGCAAAAGCTATCGCGCAAAAAGAAATTTACCATATTTTGCGCGATCCTTTTACTTTAATCTTATCTATTGGGCTGCCAATTTTTATGGTTTTGGTGTTTGGATTTGCGATAGAGTTTAATGTAAAAAATATTCGATTAGCTGTATTTGATGCCGATAAAACGCAGTTTTCGCGCCGCTTGATCGATACTTTTAGTAGGTCAGATTATTTTGTTGTTGATCAAGTGAATTCTCCAGAAATGGCGCAGCAGACGTTAATGAGTGAACGTAATCGCGCAGCGCTAATTATCTCTAGTGGTTTTCAGAAAGAATTGCTTGCTGGCAGGACGACTGCAGTGCAATTGTTGTTGGATGGCTCAGATAATTCAACAGTGGCGCCTATTTTAAGTTATTTAACAACGATCCAAAAAATGGTAGCGAAGCGTTTGGTGGATTTTGATCCCCCGCAAAACGTGAATTTTAAAACTAGATTTCTTTTTAATGCGGAGCTTAATAGTCGTTGGTTTGTTATTCCCGGATTGTTTGTTGTGATTATGACAATTTTATCTTTGTTGTTGACAGCACTAACGGTAGCACAGGAGTGGGAAAATGGTTCAATGGAATTACTACTTTCGACGCCTGCCCAGCCCCTAGAAATTATTGTTGGAAAGTTAGTTCCTTATGCGCTACTTGGTTTAGGGTCGGTGATTTTTGTTTATATTGTCTCACGCCTGGTTTTTGATATTCCGTTTCGCGGTAATCTCTCAGTGTTTGGTGTTGGGTGTATATTGTTTCTTATAGCTTATTTGGCTCAAGGGTTGTTGATTTCCATTTTAACGCGTTCACAACATGTGGCGATGCAATTTGCAATAATAACGGGTTTGTTGCCGTCGCAGTTGCTTTCTGGATTTATTTTTCCGATTGAAAGCATGCCAACCTTTTTTCATTATTTTACTATGATTATGCCTGCACGGTGGTTTATGGTCATTGCTCGAGGATCATATCTTAAGGGGTCAACTTTTGTTGATTTATGGTTACCATTACTAATTTTGGCAATTTCATGTTGTCTTTTGCTGTTTTTTGCCACTAAAAAATTTAAGAAGGATTTAGAAATATGATGGCAGTATCACTATTGCGAGGTTTTTTTCGTAAAGAATTTATGCAGGCAGTGCGCGATTCTCATATGAAATTTATTTTATTTTTATCACCAGTTATTCAGCTTTTTTTGTTTGGTGTGGCTATATCTACTGATGTCAAAAATGTTCGTTTGTGGGTAAAAACTTATTCTCAGGATTATGTGTTGCAACATGTTTATGATCGTAGTACCAATAGCAATAACTGGTTTGTGCCAGCGACTACCACTAAAAATCGTGATATTGAACCATTTGAACTGTTAAGTGGCGGTAAAATTGATGTTGCTGTTGTCCCGCCTCCAGGTGGTTTAACACAAGCGATTGGTCGTGGGAATGCTGATTTGCAATTATTAATTGATGCCACCAACGTTATTCAAGCGCAATCGGTAGAGCTATATTTGAAAAATATTATTACTAGTGTTAGCGGTCAAGACTTAAAAATAACACCGCCAGAAAATCCTATTGCTTTGACTATTCGGGTGCTGTTTAATCCGACTCTGCAAACAACTTACTTTATGATTCCTGGTGTGATGTGTATGTTAATGTGCGTGGTGTCAGTGATCTTAACTAATATCTCGATTACACGCGAGAAGGAGCGTGGGACCTTTGAAATGTTAATATCTGCACCGGTTTCTGCCACCACTGTGATTTTAGGAAAAACTGTTCCCTATGTGATTATTGCGATGTGTGATGTCCCTTTGATTTTTTTAGCAGCAGTTATTCTTTTTGGTATTCCGGTGCAAGGATCGTTATTGATTTTGTTTGTGGCATCATTGGCTTTTGTTTGTTCTTGTGTTGCTATTGGTACCTTAATATCTACATTTGCAAAAAATCAACAGCAGGCTATGTTAGGAGGAGTTCTATTCCTTTTTCCTGCTGTTATGTTTTCGGGGTTGATGTTTCCGCTTGAGAATATGCCGCTTGTGATGAAATGGATCGCATATTTAGATCCATTGTCCCATTTTTTATCACTTTTGAGAAATATTATGCTCAAAGGTGGTGAAAACAATTTTATTGTATTGCATGTAGGAGTTTTAATTTTAATGGCAATATTTTTTGTTTATGTTAGCTTCAAGAGATTCAAAACGACATTAGAGTGAAATTATGTCGAATTTTTGCCATTTGCGTTATAGTTAAATATTGTGCATAAAAAACCATTTTTTGATTAGATTTCTATTTTTAATGTTTATTTGCGATGATTTTTAAAACGCCTAGTAACGGCTGTTAGCACTTGCCTGCCAAGGGTTATCATGATATTTTACCGATAGTGGCTTATTGCTTTCTGAGTTTTTTAACAAAATCTAGGGGTGCGATTTTTTGATTTTAGTTGGATCCACGCTTTTATGAGGATGTGAAAAATAGTGAATTGCAATAGGCCAATTATGTGGTTGCTTTTTATTTTGGTTTTAAACATAGGCACGTAGCTCAGGGGTAGAGCATCACCTTGACATGGTGGGGGTCGGTGGTTCGAAACCACTCGTGCCTACCATTTTAGATGTAATTATAGCGGTATATAAAGCGGTAAAAATTAAAATAGCAAAAACATATCGCACTTTGGTACAAATCAAATTTTTTATGAGTATGCATTGGATTTTATGGTAAAAATTTTACTTCCAGATGGTAAAACCAGAGAGTTTTCTGCTCCCGTTACTGTAGCTGAGGTGGCAAAAGTAATTGGTTCGCGTTTGGCCAAAGATGCGATTGCTGGAAAAGTTGATGGCAAGTTGGTAGATCTGTCTTATCTTATCAAAGAAGATGCCGCCATTAAGATTATAACCTCCCAAGATCCAGAAGGTCTTGAAATATTACGCCATTCCGCTGCTCATTTGTTGGCGCAAGCTGTTTGTGAATTGTTTCCTGGTGCTGAGCCGACAGTTGGACCAGCAATTGAGGATGGTTTTTATCATGATTTTTATTATCCTCAGGGCTTTACCGAAGCAGATTTAGAAAAAATAGAAGCCAAGATGCGTGAATTAGCTAATGCAGGGCATGATATTGTGCGCAGTATAAAAAATCGCCAAGATGCCATTGCTTTTTTCGCTAATCGCGGTGAGAAGTATAAAGTTATGATGATTGAAGATGTGCCTGATGAAGAAATTTCTTTCTATCAGCAAGGGAGTTTTATTAATGCTTGTCTTGGTCCTCATGTGCCAAATACTAGTTATTTGCAAGCATTTAAATTAACTAAACTTGCTGGCGCTTATTGGCATGGAGATTCGCAGAATGAAATGTTGCAACGTATTTATGGTACAGCTTGGGCAACAGAAAAAGAATTAAATGCGTATTTGGATCGGATAGAAAAAGCCAAACTTCGTGATCATCGTCTCATAGGCAAAAAAATGAACTTGTTTCATTTGCAAGAAGAGGCGCCAGGAATGATTTTTTGGCATCCGCGGGGTTGGACTATCTATTCTCTAATCAAGAAATATATAGCAGCAAAATTTTTAGAGTTTGGTTATCAAGAAATTAATACGCCGCAGTTACTTGATCATGTTTTGTGGGAAAAGTCTGGTCATTGGTCAGAATACAAGAAAATAATGTTTGTCACTGAATCGGAAAATCGTGTTTATGCCATTCGGCCAATGAGCTGTCCTGGTAGTGTGCAAATTTATAAGCAGGGCGTTAAAAGTTATCGCGATTTACCAATCAGATTAGCTGAGTTTGGTCATTGTTATCGTAATGAACCATCTGGGACTTTGAGTGGAATTATGCGAGTGCGCAGCTTTACCCAAGATGATGGCCACATTTTTTGTACCGAAGATCAAATTGGTGGTGAATCATTAGTTTTTCTTGACCAGTTAGTAAGCGTTTATGCTGATTTTGGTTTTAGAGATATTATTATTAAATTGGCAACGCGGCCAGAAAAAAGGATTGGGGATGATGCTCTTTGGGATAAAGCAGAAAAGGCATTAGCCGATGTTTTAAATATGAAAAATGTGAAGTGGGAGATCGCAGCTGGTGATGGTGCTTTTTATGGTCCAAAAATAGAGTTTTCATTGCGTGATAGTCTTGGGAGAGTTTGGCAGTGTGGAACTTTACAAGTTGATTTTAATATGGCAGGGCGCTTAGGAGCATACTATATTACTGAAACTGGTGATAAAAAACCGCCGGTATTATTGCATCGCGCGATATTAGGATCTTTAGAACGATTTATTGGCATTTTATTAGAAGAAACTGGGGGCAATTTACCCTTGTGGTTGGCGCCAGTGCAGGCTGTGGTGATTAATATTACAGATGAACAAAAAGAACACGTTGATACTCTTGCTAAAACTTTGCAAAACAGTGGCTATCGTGCGATTTGTGATATAAGAAACGAAAAAATGAATTTTAAGATTCGCGAACATTCAATCGCCAAAGTACCGTTTATTTTGGTGGTTGGAAATAAAGAGGTTGCAGCGCAAAAGGTTGCGGTGCGCACTGGAGATGGTCAGGATCTGGGGCAAATGACAATTGCAGAAGTGATGAGCAATTTATTGGCAGCAGATCATAAAATTAACAATAAATATTAACTATGATTTCTAAAGGGGGTACTTATTAATCCATATAATCATTCGCGTCGCGGCTCATATGGTAGCAGCAGTGGCACCAAAAGAGCACGAGTGAATCAACAAATAAATGCGCGTGAAGTGCGTTTGATTGATTCTGAGGGAAAACAGGTTGGTATTTTAAATATTCAAGAGGCTTTGCAGAAAGCTGCAGAAGTAAGTCTCGATTTGGTGGAAATAGCGCCGCAACTAACTCCGCCAGTGTGTCGGATTATGGATTTTGGCAAGTATATTTTTGAGCAACGCAAGCGACTGAAGAAGAAATCTAAACGGGTGCATATTAAAGAATTGAAAATGAGGCCGGTTACCGATATTGGGGATTATTTAGTAAAAATTCGTCAAGCTATTGCATTTTTGCAAGAAGGCGATAAAGTTAAGCTTACTGTACGTTTTCGTGGACGGGAGTTATCTTATCAGCAGCAAGGGTTTGATATCATGCAGCGAGCTGAAAATGATTTAAAAGATTATGGCACAGTAGAGCAGGCACCAAAAATGGAAGGGAAGCAAATGGTGATGTTACTTATACCTGGAAAAGCAAAAACTAAAAATAAGGGGTTTGATAATAATGCCGAAGTTGAAAACAAATAAAAGCGCAGCAAAACGTTTTAAGAAAACTGCTAGTGGTCTTTATATGCATCGTAGTTCTTTTCGTAACCATATGTTGACGAAAAAGAGCAGTAAGAGAAAAGCGCATTTAGCTGGGATGCGTGTGGTTGATAAAAGAGACCAGAAGGCAGTAAAAAGAATGCTTGCTGACTAGATTATACATAGTTATTAAATTTTAATAGTTTAAAATTTGGAGAAGATATGCCAAGAGTGAAGCGTGGGGTTACAGCTAGAGCACGTCATAAAAAAGTACTAAAAAAAGCCAAGGGCTATTACGGAGCGCGTAGCAGAGTTTTTCGTGCTGCCAAGCAAGCTGTAATTAAGGCTGGTCAATATGCTTACCAAGGTCGCAAGCAACGTAAACGCCAGTTTCGTTCTCTATGGGTTATTCGTATTAATGCTGCCGTGCGTCAACATGGTTTATCCTATAGCAAATTTATCGCCGGATTAAAAGCTGCTAAGATTACAATTGATCGCAAAATTCTTGCCGACATAGCTGTGCACGATAAAGCTGCTTTTGAGGCCATTGTTGCTAAGATTAATGCCGTGAGTAAGTGACATGAATGAACACGTCTCTAGATAATATCAATAAAATTTTTGCCGAAGCTTCTGATAATGTTAGTAAAGCTGCTAATATTCATGAGCTTGAAATGATCAAGAGTGCCTATTTGGGAAAAAAAGGAAGTTTAACCAACATACTGCGGCAGTTGAGTAGTTTAGATGAGATGGAGCGTCCAAAAATTGGGCAAGCGGTTAATGAAGTCAAAGAGAAAATAGTTGCGCTTATTAATCGTAAAGATCAAGAATTAAAAGACGCTGCGATTTTAGCCAATTTGGCTGAGGAAGCAATTGATGTAACATTGCCACCACGCGGTTTGGATATGGGATCAAATCATCCTATAACGCGTGTACTACGGTTGCTTGAAAATTTTTTTATTAAAATGGGTTTTGTGGTTGTGGAAGGCCCTGAAATAGAGAATGAATTTTATAATTTTACTGCTTTAAATATTCCGCCTCATCATCCAGCACGTACTGCAACTGATACTTTTTATTTTGCCGATAACACCATGTTGCGTACCCAAACCTCTCCAGTGCAGATTCGGGCTATGCAAGAAATGCATGCGCCCTTAAGGATTATTTGTCCGGGAAAAGTATTTCGGCGGGATAACGATGCTACTCATGCTCCGATGTTTCATCAATTGGAAATGTTGGTTGTTGATGAAGGAGTAAATTTTGCTAATTTGAAGTGGATCATTAGTGAATTTATAAAACATTTTTTTCAAGGAAAAGTAAAGTACCGTTTTCGTCCCTCTTATTTTCCTTTTACCGAGCCATCAGCAGAAGTGGATGTTAAATGGCAGTCAGGTGATTCATGGCGGTGGTTGGAATTAGGTGGTTGTGGTGTGGTGCATCCTAATGTATTGCGCGCGGGTAATATAGACCCTGAACGTTTTCGTGGTTTGGCGTTTGGTTTTGGCATCGAGCGCTTGGCTATGAGTTATTACGGTATTGAAGATATCAGAATGCTATTTGAAAGTGATTTGCAATTTTTGGAGCAATTTTAATTTTTTTCGGCCTAAATTAAGAGCATACTTGATATGAAAGAAGTAAATTATTTTCATGATTATGGAAAGATTATTACTACTCTTCGTCAGAGCGGAGCGTTTTTGACTGTCAAAGATATGGCTGACAAGATCAATGTTATGACTATCGGTTGGGTGATGTTAGGTGTTATGTGGCGTATGCCAATGTTAATGGTAGCAGTAAGATCGAGTCGTTATACATTTCAGTTATTAGAAAATGCTGATGATTTTACCGTAACTTTTCCATTTTCTGGTATGAGCAAAGAATTGAATTTTTGTGGCACTAACTCAGGAAGAGGTGTTGATAAGATTAAAACCTGTAATTTGTTGCTAAGCGCTGCACAAAAAACAAAAACTCCGATTATAGATATTAGTAGCGCGCGCCATTATGAGTGTAGAATAGTGCAAGCAACAGCCATGGATAAAGAAAGATTGAGTTCCCAGTATAGGCATGATTTGTATCAAGATGATGCTTATCATACCTACTATTTTGGGGAAATTTTAGCGTGTTATGAATAAAGTCACTTAAATATAATCTATGAAATTTAGCAAACTTTGGCTTAACGAATTAATAAAAGCTGATTTTGACTCAGAGAAATTAACTGAGCAGTTGACTATGGCTGGACTAGAAGTATCACAAGTTGAGCCGGTGGCTGCAGAATTTCATGGAGTGGTTGTTGGTAACGTATTGACCGTTGATCGTCATCCTAACGCCGATAAACTTTCTTTATGTCAGGTTGATGTTGGCACAGGCAATAATCTTAGTATAGTGTGTGGTGCCGCTAACGTACGTCCGCAAATGAAAGTTCCCGTGGCTTTAGTTGGTGCAATATTGCCAGGTGATTTTAAGATAAAAAAAAGTAAATTGCGGGGTGTTGAATCTGAGGGGATGTTGTGTTCGGTAGGAGAATTGGGTTTGGTTGGTGAAGCAGCCGGTATATTTGAATTGCCTAATGACGCACCAATCGGTGTTGATATTCGTAAATATTTAATGCTTGATGATGCTATATTTGAGGTTGATTTAACCGCGAATCGTGGTGATTGTTTGAGCATCATGGGTATTGCCAGAGAAGTAGCAGCCATTAATCGTATACCAGTAACGCAGCTAAAGTCATATCCAGAAAAATTATTGAATGATAGTAAGAATGCCAATAGTTTTCCTATAACTATTGCTGCAAAGGACGCTTGTCCGCATTATTGTGGTCTTGTTATTCGCGGCATTAATAATCGTATTGATACTCCTATTTTGATTAAAGAGCGTTTACAACGGCTTGGGATTCGCTCTATTAATTTGGTTGTTGATGTTACCAACTATGTCATGTTGGAATTGGGGCAGCCGTTGCATGCTTTTGATTTAAAAAAAATGCAGCACGGAATAAATGTTCGTTATGCCAAACAGGATGAAAATATCACGTTGCTCGATGGACGCATTTTAGGACTAGATAACAAAACTTTGGTAATTGCCGATCTTAACCAACCAGTTGCTTTTGCTGGAGTGATGGGAGGGGACAAAACTGGAATATCACAAGATACAGTGGATATTTTTTTAGAGAGCGCGTTTTTTGTTCCAGAGAAAATTGTGGGCGTTGTTCAGCGTTATAATTTGCAAACCGATTCTTCGTATAGGTACATAAGAGGTGTGGATTATAGATTGCAATTAAAGGCTTTAAATTATGCGGCTTCATTAATTGGGGAAATTGCTGGTGGAACTTTGGGAGCGGTTACAGAAATGGTGGCAGAAGAATATTTGCCAAAATCTTCCCCGATTATTTTGCGTCGCCAGGCGATAAAAAATATTCTGGGTAGTCAAATCTCTGATAAAGAAGTGGCAGATATTTTGTCGCATTTAGGAATGAAGATTGAAGGTAATGTCGATGGCTGGCTAGTAGTAGCGCCAAGTTGGAGATTTGACGTTCAAATTGAGGAAGATTTAGTAGAAGAGATAGCCAGAATACGCGGTTATCATTTTATTCCAGAAGAAAAAATAATTGCTAATATTGGGGTTAATAGTGGGACAAAAACCTCTTATCTTGATCGTAGCAGACTCTATACTTTGCTCGAAGATCTTGGTTATCATGAGATAATAACATTTAGTTTTATTGACGCTAAATTACAAGAGCTATTTGATTCTGATCATCAGGCCTTACAACTTATAAATCCCATTTCAGCTGAATTATCAGTAATGCGCACTACGTTGTTACCGGGGTTAATTAATGCTGTGAGCTATAATTCAAAGCGGCAGCAGCAAAGGGCACGTTTTTTTGAAGTAGGACTACGATTCTTGCAGAAAGAGAACGGGGCGGTTGATCAAGAGCTGGCCGTTGCTGGTATAGTATTTGGCAACTTGTATCCCGAGCAGTGGGGAGTGAAGCAACAAGAGCAGGGTAATTTTTTTGATTTAAAGAATGATGTTGAGCGTATTTTAAAAATTTTTGTTGCCAATAATGCCATTGAATACATAGCAAAATCTAACTCTGCTTTTCACCCTACTAAAACTGCGCAAATTTGTGTTGCTGGTGTGCCGATTGGATATTTAGGTGAATTACATCCTATAATTAAACAAAAGTTAGAATTGCCGAAGGAAACGTGTGTTTTTGAAATAGGTTTATCCGGTATAATCAATGAGTCAAAAGATGTTTTTAAAATGTTTTCTAGGTTTCCTAAAGTGCAGCGGGACATCGCTATAGTGGTCGATAAAAATATTCCATGGTCACAGATTAGGCAAAAAATAGTAGACATTTCAAAGGAATTGCTCCAGAATATCACGTTGTTTGATGTTTATTGTAGTGAAAACATTGGTTTGAATAAGCGTAGCATGGCAATTCGTTTAATATTTCAAAGTGTTAGTCGTACTTTGGTCGACGCCGAAGTTGAGTCGTTAGTTGATCATATCGTTTTAGGTTTAAAACAAACTTTTGATGCAAGTTTGAGGGGATAGAGTTTATGGCCTTAACAAAAGCTGATTTAGCTGAAAATCTATTTAAGGTATTAGGGATTAATAAACGTGAAGCCAAGGATCTCGTAGAGATATTTTTTGAGGAAATTCGTTCTTTGCTTGAGCAAGGACATCAGATCCGTTTATCTGGTTTTGGTAATTTTAATTTGCGTGATAAGAAAGAGCGCCCTGGAAGAAATCCAAAAACTGGTAAAGACGTGCCTATTACAGCACGAAGAGTTGTAACTTTTCGCGCTGGTCAAAAATTAAGAGCTAGAGTTGAAAAATATGCCGGAACAACAGCAACTAATACTGAACCTTCCACAACAGTTGGGGCAGCTTCGTAACAGCAAGAAGAAGCTGCAGAATTTACCGCCAATCCCCGATAAATTATATTTCACCATTGGAGAAGTTAGTGATTTGTGTTTTGTAAAACCGCATGTTTTACGCTATTGGGAGCAAGAGTTTCCGCAGTTGAGTCCTGCTAAGAGGCGTGGCAATAGGCGTTATTACCAACGCAACGAGGTGGTATTGGTGCGACGTATTAAGAATTTATTATATGAGCAGGGTTTTACCATCGAGGGAGCGCGTGCCAAATTAAGCAGTGTGGGCGATGACGCTGTTGCTAGCGGTGCTAGTGTGAGTGTAACTAAAGCAACGGAGAGTATTGTCTCTCAACTAAACGCTATACTATCAGATTTGGAACGTAATTAGAAAAAAGAAAATCACCAGAGTCAACCAAATTTATTTATAATTACAATTACGAACAAATACTATTAGATAAATATTTTTAAAAAATATTGATTAATATCAGATTGTTAATCGTATTATATAATCTTAAATCTAGAATATTATTTGTGCGTTATTTTTATAATGAAGGTTGCTAGGAATTTTTTCGGGGCGTAGCGCAGTCTGGTAGCGTACTTGCTGGACTGCTGCAATCTGACATTTTTGTCATCCTCGCACTTCTTCGTCATCCTCGCGAAAGCGGGGATCTAACAAAATCAAGGAGTTATGCTACTTAATTTTGTTGAAAAGTTCGCTTTGCAGTGGAGCCTTGCATGGGGTGCAAGTGGGCGAGGAGGAGCTTTCGGGAAGCGCAGCTTACCGCCGACGAGCGCCAAAACAAAGGATGTTTTGGCCGGATACAGAACACCAGGGAAGGTTACTAGGAATTTTTTCGGGGCGTAGCGCAGTCTGGTAGCGTACTTGCATGGGGTGCAAGTGGTCGACGGGTAAAATACGGCAGCCGCGACCAAATATTATTATTATTAAATAATTTAATATTTGTAAGCTGATTTTTTTAGATCCAAGAATATCTATTGAGGAATAAGACTATGGTATTTTGCAGGATAATGTTTAGGGCCAAATATTAAATTAAATGGATCTGGATCTAGTTTATGAGTTATGTGATCTTTTTTATTGTTAGCTTAATTATACCGACGGTAGCAATCGCCGTTTGTCCGCTGTGTACTTTTACTGTTGGTGCTGGTATTGGATTGGCACAATATTTTGGTGTTGACGATACTATTACGGGTCTTTGGATCGGTGGTTTGATGGTTTCCATGGTATGGTGGACTAATATATGGCTGGAGAAAAATAATATAACTTTTTATGGGCGTAATATTGTTGTCGCCGTAGTTTATTATTCTTTTGCTATTATACCGTTTTACTTTTGGGGAATAATGGGGCACACATTAAATAAATATTATGGTATTGATAAAATTTTATTAGGAATTGTTATTGGAAGTATAGTGTTTTTTGCTGGGGTTGTAAGTTATGAGTATTTAAAAAACAACAATCAAGGAAAGGCCTATTTCCCTTTCCAAAAAATTGTAATGCCGGTAGCACCGCTAGTTATTTTAAGTATCATTTTTTGTTATCTAACAAAATAGGTGTATTGAAATATTATGGATGAGGTCAAAACCATTAAAGATATTGATGCTCTTATTAATAAATTTGATGCCATGAAAAAACGGGAGCAGATGGATTTATCTGCTGATCAGGATTTAACTATAGCGATAATGAATTTAGTTGGTATTGAGGAACATTTTTTCTTTACTGGTGCTAAAACTGGCAAAAATGAGTATTTTGATTTAATTAATGAAGTAAGAAATATTAGAAAAGAATTATTAAAAAGGATTGTTACTAATTATGAAGGTGAAGTGTGGTGTATTTCAAAGCACCTGTTAGCTGCTAGTTATCGCCTGATGGAGGTTGGTACGAAACAGCTAGATTTAGGAAATAAGCAAGAGGCTTATGATTTTTTTGGCAAAGCTTACAATTTATATTCTTTATTTTGGGGACTTGCTATGAAAATTATTTCTGCTACTGATCTTAAAAAAATTGATCCACTATCCTTGAATAAGCAGGATCATGGTGAAAGAGCTGGTGGCATCGGAGGTGGAATAATGGCCAAGTTTGGAGAGTTGGTGAAGAAAGTGATTAATTGTTGCATTGAGTAAATGAGAGTATTTTATTTTTGGATTTATATTTTATTGTGGAGAGTTGTTTGGTATGTCATTAAATTTAAAAATACTCGATGTGCTTGCTTGTCCTATTTGCAAAGGAAAACTGTCTTATGATAAAAATGTCACAGGGTTAATTTGTAAATTTGATAAGCTGTTATTTCCAGTTGTGGATGGTACGCCAATTATGTTAGTTGAGCAGGCGCAATTTGTAGATATAGAGAAAAATTATAAAAATAAAAAGAGATGATTTTTGTAGGGGGAAGGCCCCGTTGCAAACCGAACTTTTCAAGAAAATTAAGGAGCATAACTCCTTAATTTTATTAGATCTCCGCTTTCGCGAGGATGACGAAGGAGTGCGAGGATGACGAAGGAGTGCGAAGATGGCAAAAATGTCAGATTGCAACAGTCCCGGTAAAAGGCCTGTTCAGCGCCAAAGCAGGGAGTGATTATTTTGAAGCAAGGAGGCTTTGAAGAGAGTTTTTGTTGGAGGAGAGGTACCGAAGTGGGCGATACCGGGATTTCGTGAAGCATCGCTTCACGCCGTTGAGCGCCAAAACATGGAGTGTTTTGGCCGGATACAGAGCACTACGGAAGGTTGCAAGAACATATTATTCTGAGGAAGAAAATTTTTATTGGAGGAGAGGTACCGAAGTGGTTATAACGGGGCCGACTCGAAATCGGCTGAGAGCTTCGCAGCTCTCCGTGGGTTCGAATCCCACCCTCTCCGTATATTTAGTTTTGTGGCAATAGTGTTATTCTAAGCTATATAGCAGCTTAATTTCCTCGGCCCAAATTGTCGGGTCGCTGGTTTCTAGGATTAGAGGAATATCATCAAAACGGTGGTCTTGCATTAAAAATTTAAAAGGGTTTAAGCCAATTTTTCCTTTGCCAATTGAAGCATGACGATCAATGCTAGAGCCTAAATCACTTTTGCAGTCGTTTAAGTGGACGCCTTTTAAATAATCAAAACCGATAATTTTATCGAATTGGCTCCAAGTTTCTTTATATTTTTTAGGAGTGCGAAAGTCGTAGCCGGCGGTAAATAAGTGGCAGATGTCAATACAGACTCCAACTCTATTTTTGTTAGTGGTGTTAGAGATTAAATGAGCCAAATGCTCAAATTTGTAACCAAGATTGCTTCCTTGTCCCGCCGTGTTTTCGATCACTAAAGTCACATTTTTAGTAGCTTGAATCGCTTTATTGATGGAGGTGGCAATATAATTTAGACAAGTTATTTCTGTGACAAGACGCAGGTGACTGCCAGGATGAAAATTAAGTTTGGTTACTCCAAGATGTTCACAACGCTTAATCTCATCAATAAAAGCGGCCAAAGATTTTTCCCTCAATTTTTTATCCGGATGCCCCAAGTTAATAAGATAGCTACTGTGAGCCAAAATTTGTGAAGCTAAGATTTTGCTTGTTTGCAGGTTTTTTTTGAATTTTGCAATGTCTAATGGAGTGTAAGGGTTGGCTTCCCATCTTTTTTGGTTTTTAGTAAAAAACGCCATAGCTTTGGCGCCAATATCTTTGGCGCGTAGCGGCGCATTAAAAATTCCCCCTTCGATGCTAACGTGTGCTCCAATGTATTTCATAAAGTAAACATCGTTATTTTTATTCTTACCATGTTTTCATGGATACATTTTTTAATATGGATTAATAATTTCTTAATATTTGTACTCTATAATTATTAATAAGAATAGAAGAAATTTAATATTAATAAAAAATAAA
>Ga0351952_1057_pt1 | contig 14710 bp, 11 predicted proteins | sample BONcelT113001H15_FD_205817 | JGI IMG/M metagenome (GOLD analysis project Ga0351952, IMG submission 205817) | Enriched cells from coal bed in the Powder River Basin, Montana, United States - BONCAT cells T11 rep3 HSBNCT.T11.300.1.H15 ... | reverse complement strand
GGCCAGGCCGTTTCCCTGTTTGCCCACACCCCCCTTGGATGGGACACGGATACCCTGTTCTATGCTTATCGCCAGGCAATCTCCCTGCCGGGCAAGGCGCCGGGTTTCGTGGAAATGGTGTTGGAGCAGAGCCGGGTCCTGGGGTTTGCCGGTTCCATGGTCATGCTGATCTTCCTGGTGGCGGTACTCTACAGCCTCATCGGCCGGAAACGGGTGCTCGACAAGACCCGCAGAGTGGCCGATCCTTTATTTGCGAAACTTCCCGAAGAACTGCAACCCTATTTTTTTCTGGCCCTGCTGTCGGTTACCGCGGCGCTGATCCCCCTGATCCTGCTGGGCGGCTTCAGTCTGGTCAAGGGATTTGTATCTTATGACGCGCCCTGGTTTCTGCTCATCGGGCGTCTGCTGGGGTTATGGGCCGCCGGGGCGCTGCTGATCAGCATTTTCCGCGGGATTTTTGATTACGGCATTCTGGAAATCCGTACCGACTATGGAACAACCGCGGTTCGCGCGCTGCGTCTGGTCGTATTTTACGTGTTGACCGGCATTGCCGTGATCTGGGGCGCCGAGGCATTCGGTCAGCGTGAGGATTTTCTGGCCTTTTTACGGTTTTTGATCTTTTTTTCCATTAACATTGTTTTTCTCCTGTTTTTTCTTCAGAAAAAACTGGTCCTCTCCCTTGTACCCCAGCTCCCTTTTCCCAGTTATCAGACATTTTTAAAAAACCTGAACCGTTTTTATTATCCGGTGGTGGTGATCACGTTTTTAACCGGGATCTTGTGGTGCTTCGGGTTTAAGCAGTTCAGCGTGGTGTTCTGGACCAAGACCTGGGCCGTCGTCGGGGTTTATATCGGATTTTCCCTGGTTTATCACCTGCTGATCAAGCGGCTGGACAAATGGGCCGAGCAGACCGGCGCCAGGGACGACCACACCCGGTTTTTCGTCAAATCCCTCAAGGGTCTGATTCTTTATGTGGCCGTTATCGTCACCGGCGTGGTCATGCTGGATCTGCTGGGAGGGCTCGATCCCCTGCGGCGGGTCATGTCCTTTCCCATCCTGACCCTCGGGAGTTCGGTGCTGTCGTTATGGGTCATGGCCAAGGCGATGCTTATCCTGCTGGCTTTTATTTATGCGTCCCGCCTGATCTGCGCGTATCTCAATTACAAGGTCTACCCGTCCGTGGGGGTCGAACCCGGCCTGGCTTACGCCATTGATACGTTTTTAAAATATTTTCTTTTGTTTCTCGGCGGGCTTACCGTTTTACAGGTTGTGGGATTCGACCTGAGGGCGCTGCTGGTCTTTGCCGGCGCCATCGGTATCGGCATCGGCCTTGCCATGCAGGGCATGGCCGCCAATCTCATCAGCGGTTTTTCCATTATTTTCGGCGGGAAGCTCCGCAAGGGCGACTGGATCGAAACCGGCGATACCGTGGGCGAAGTCACCGATATCTACCTGAGGGCAACCAAAGTGCGGACCCGGGACAACATTGAATATATTATCCCCAATGCCAATCTGATGTCTGAAGTGATCGTCAATTATTCCCTGTCAGACAGCCTGATCCGGATCAGCGTTTCTTTCGGCGTTTCCTATGCCGCCGATCCCCATGAGGTGGCCCGGCTGGCCGAAGAAGTGGCGAAAAAGGAGCCCCTGGTGGCGGATTCTCCCGGCCCGGCAGTTCGTTTTGTGGGCTACGGGGACAATTCCATTGATTTCCAGTTACTGATCTGGATCGACGTGCGCCGGGTCGCCAGGCGCAATGTCCGCAGTCGGATTTATTTTGCCCTGTTCGACGCTTTCAAACAGGCCGGCATCGAAATTCCCTTTCCCCAGCGGGATCTGCATATCCGCTCCGGCATTCCGGAAGCCTGGCAGCAGCCGAAAACAAATGGCGGCATAGCCGCGGCGGGCGAGGTGGACAGGGATGATGGTTAGATGATCGCGAATAATATCAAAGGAGCCCGATAACAACTGGGCTCCCTTGGTTTGTGCAGGAAGCAGTCTGTCATAGAGGGATGGGAGCGCGGGGATATTTACTTGACCGTAACTACGGGGCAGTGGGCATTGAGGATAACATGCTGCGCGGTCGATCCGAAAATCCGCTTGCCCGTTTTCGACCGCTTACGGATGCCGATAATAATTTCATCCACATCCTCCTCCGCGGCGTAATGAACCAGGTCTTCATCAGGTGAAAACCCGCGCACAAGCAGGCGGGTTTCACAATCGATCCCTTCGTTTTTAACTCTTTCCAGGGCCTCTTGATGCGCTTCTTCGATGCTGGTAATGTCTTCCAGCTCCCTGGCGGTTCCCTTTTTCATGGATGCCACCAGAAATATTTTGGCGGTAAATATTTTCGCGTGCTGAATGGCCAGTTCCAGCGCCCGGCGGGAAGATGGGGACCCTGTGTAACAAACCATTATTTTCATGCCTGTATCTCCGGGAGCTTTCATTCTCTTTTATCCTGAATTTTGCCCATCTTCTTGCCGATCCAGTCTTTTAACCGGTCCGTGATCGAAGGTTTGTTGATAATAAATGTTGTTTCCGCCGTCTGGTCCGAAAGCATGCCCGTTGCTCTGGCGGTATAAACACCTGCCGGAACGGGCTCCTGGGTGAGAACGATGGACTGGCCGTATTTTGCATCTTCGGAATACGTGTCGATGGCCATGTCCGCTCTCAATATCCCCGTAATTTTTCCGAGACCTTTTATTGCTGCACTGAAAGTCCCGTCGGGATCCACCTTACTGTCGGCAACGACCAGCCCCGTGCTGTCGGCTCCTCCGGGGCCCACAAAAGTGAACGTTCCGTCCGGGTTCACGATTCTGGTGGTAATGGCCCCTGTTGTGCTGTCTTGTCTTACAAGGCTTATAAACACGGAATCACCGGGTTGGAACCCGGCCCCTTCAAAAACAATGTCCGTGGCCATGAGGGTGGCCACGCCAAGACTTATGGCGTCGGGATTAACGATAACCTGGGGACCGGTGGCAGCGGGATTAATGGTATTCGGGCCGCGGTGCGCGCAACCGGAGAACACAAAGCCGCATCCGGTCATCATGACGACCGCCAGAAAAAGTATTTTTGAAAATCTGTTTTTTTGCTTTAGAATCATTTTCCATAGCCCCCTTCATTTTTGAATAGCATTGTCTATTTCGCGGTGATGCGTTGACCGGAATCTGCAGCGAATCAGGATAAAGGGATCTGCCGCGGAAACAAAGAAACTGAAATTTTGAAACTAACGCCAAGGAAGACAGTCTCTTTTTAATGGGGTTAAAGCGTTTCTTGTTCTTTTGACAGGCTTTCGGGCTTATGCCACTAATCCTTCATATCCCAATGTTATTTCCGCCGAAAGAGTCGCTTTTATCTTAAATAAGGAGGGTATTTCCTGCTTTTACCGTTAATAAACGTTTCGGTTCAGCATGCCATGCCCGCATCCATTGATGCGCGTTGCATGTATTGGCGGAAAGTATAAGAAGAACAAATTCATATGTCAACAAATTTTGCCCGGCCCTGATTTCCTATATCCCTTGACAGGAGAGTCAAACTGTGTTTATAGAAGAAAACCTTGTTTATAAACAAATTCCTATCCGTCCGGCAGTTGTTTTGAGTGATATCAGCATATTCACGCAGGTCAATTTAATAAATGATACATAAGATTAACCATCGACCTCGCGCTTTACATGCAGCGGGCATGGGATTTTATCGCTGATTGACGTTGTGACGCTGCTTTTCGAGATGGCGAATCAATTTCCCCGTGTGTGATTTTTCCACGCGCCGGGGAATACGCCCTTTATTCTTCCATATCAACGCAGGACAACAATAGCAGGTTAAGGAAATATCCATATGGATATGAAACGGGACTATTATGAAGATGTTAAGCATTTTTCATCCGGCGTGATGTTGTTCTGGTTTGCCGCGCTGATCATTTTTTTACTGCTCTACCCGTTTTTATTCAAAAATTATTATGTATACGTGGCAAATTATATTGCCATCAATATTATCGTTGTCGTGGGACTAAACCTCCTTGTCGGATATACCGGGCAGATTTCTTTGGGCCATGCGGGGTTTTTCGCCATCGGGGCATACGGAACGATATCATTGATGACCCTGGCGAATTTTCCTTTTTTCCCCGCGTTGATCTGCGCGGGGCTGATCGCCGCATGCTTCGGTTTTCTGCTCGGGTTGCCGGCGCTCAGACTGGAAGGCCCTTACCTGGCCATTGCCACGCTCGGCTTCGGGCTTACCATCACCACCATTATCGGCAGGATAAATATACTTGGCGGCAGGCAGGGCCTTCATGCGCCTGATCTGATCATCATGGGGCATCACCTGAACACGGACCGTCAGTTTTATTACCTGGTCGTGGCGATTGCGGTATTGCTGGTCTTTTTCGCCCGCAATATTACAAAGACAAAAGTCGGAAGGGCCTTTGTCGCCATACGGGACGCCCATATCGCCGCCGAAACCATGGGCGTCAACCTCGTGCTTTACAAAACCATGGCGTTTGCGCTCAGTGCTTTCTACGCGGGGGTTGCGGGGGGCCTGTTCGCGTTCGTGCTTCGGTTTATCGAGCCCGAACTCTTCGGTTTCTTTCTGTCGGTGTTTTTTTTGACCATGGCGGTGGCCGGCGGCCTGGGCACGATCGCCGGGCCCATTGCCGGTGCCATTCTGCTCTCCTTTCTTGACCTTGAACTGCGCAACATTCTCAATATCCCGTACGTCGGCGACTGGCTGAAGGCCCTTTCCACCAGTTATTTTTCCTTGACCGGCGTATCCAATATCCAGTTCATCGTTTTCGGCGCCATATTGATCGCCATCATGCTTTTTGAACCGCTGGGCCTTTACGGCCTCTGGATACGGATGAAGAAATACTGGATGACATGGCCGTTTTAAGAAGGGATTTATTAAATGATTGATTTCATACAGATGGTGATCAGCGGCATTGCCGTGGGAAGTTCCTATGCCTTGATGGCCTTAGGGATGGTGCTGATATACAAGGCATCCGAGGTGCCCAATTTCGTCCAGGGGGAAATGGCGCTTTTACCGGTTTTTATCGCCTACATGATGATCTATTCCTACGGTTATTCCGTTTTTATCGCGTTTTTCGGGGCGCTGTTTTTCGCCATGGTCCTGGGATGCTTTCTTGAATTTGCCGTGGTGCGAAGGGCCAAAAACCCGAATATTTTAGGATTGATCATCGTTACCATCGGACTTGAGATGATACTGCTGGGTCTGGTTTCCTGGAAGTTCGGCGCGGATCAGCGCATCATGCCGTTTCCCATCTCTTCGTATGCAAGCATAATGATCGGTGATCTCTACATCAGCACCATGGACCTGGTTACATTGTTTGTTGCACTTGCCATTATGATCGTTTTGTTTCTGTTTTTCCGGTTTTCAAAGTTCGGCGTGGCCATGAAGGCGACCCAGCAGAACCCGACCGCCGCGCGTCTGATGGGTATCCGGACCAACCGGGTGAAAATGGTGACATGGGGCATCTCCGCCACCGTGGGCACCGTATCGGGCCTCTTGCTTGCGCCGGTGATCATGGAACCGTACATGATGTGGAACCCGATGCTCAAAGGATTTGCCGGCGCCGTGGTGGGGGGGATGACATCATTGCCCGGCGCGGTTTTCGGGGCGTATATCGTGGGCGTGGTGGAGCACCTTTTTGGGGGTTACGTATCCATGGATTTCAAGGCCGTGGTGGCGTTTGCGGTCATCGTGATTGTTTTATGCGTCAAGCCGAGCGGTCTGTTTGCGCGGCATTATGTGAAAAAAGTCTGACCGGGGGCATGGTCCCTCTTTAGTGCCCGAAACAAAAGAAAGAAACAGAGCCCAAAGGAGAAGCAAAATGAAAAACGCATTATTTGCCGTCCTGTTCGGCGCCGTTGTTGTATTCGGCATGTTCTCGCAGGGATATTGCGAAATCGGCGTGACCGACACTGAGATCCATATCGGCCAGTGGGGCCCCCAGAGCGGCCCGGCGGCCTCCTGGGGCGCGGTGGCCCGGGGCACGGACGCCTATTTCAAATGGATCAACGCCACCGGCGGCATCCACGGCAGAAAGCTGGTGCATCATTATTTTGATGATGGATATAACCCGGCCAGAACCATCGCCGGGGTAAAGCAGCTTCAGGAGCAACGGGGCATGTTCGCCTGGGTTGGCGGCGTGGGAACCGCGCCCGGCCTTGCCGTAAAAGAGTATCTCATGCAAAAGAAGATCCCCTGGATCGGTCCGGCGGCTGGCTCCTGGCACTGGGTCACCCCGCCGCATAAATATCTGTTTAACGTCTATCCCCTGTATCTCGGGGATGCGCAGTTGCTGGTCGAATATGCCGTTAAAAAAATGGGCAAGAAAAGCATCGCGGTGGTCTACCAGGAGGATGATTACGGCGAGCAGGGGCTTGCGGGCACGAAACACATGCTGGAAAAGTATAATATGAAGCTTGCCGCGGCGGTTCCCGTGGCCATGGGCGATTCGGACATGCGTCCCCATGCCATGCGGCTGAGTCGTTCCAATGCGGATGCCGTATTGCTGTTTATCTCGCCGGTGGCGGCATCAAGAATCATCGGCATCGGCAAGGCCATGAATTACGCGCCCCAGTGGATGAGTTCTTCAACCTGCGGAGACTGCCCGTTGATGATCGAGATCACCCAGGGGCTTTACGAAGGCGTCATCACGTCAAGTTTCGGCATGCTTGAGACCGGCGAAAAAGTCGGGGATTTGCAGCATATCAATGATCCCAAACATAAGCTGGTGGCGGAATATAAAAAAGAGGTTTACGGAAAGTTTGCCGCGCGCGACGAGCGGTGGGGTTATACCTTTGTCGTGGGCATCGGGCTGGCCGAGCCTCTTGTGGAAGCCATCAAACGGGCGGGGCGTGACCTGACCCGGGAAAAGCTGGTGGAAGAACTTGAAAAAATGGAAAATTTCAGAGGCGTCCTCGGCGGGATCACCTACGGGCCGTTTGATCCCAACGACCCCCTTACCCGGATCGGTCAGCAGGAATTGTTTCTCCATCAGTGCACGGCCGATGGGGGGTCCCGGATTCTGACCGACTGGATTGACACCGAGTACATCCCCATGGGTAAATAATTGTTGTCTGAACAGGCGGCGGCTTTTTCGGAGCATTTTTGAAAATATAAATACAACGCCGATTTCCCCGGAGAATCATATAGATGACTTTTTTTGCGGTAGAAGATCTTTCCATGACCTTCGGCGGGCTCAAGGCCCTCGACAGAGTCTCGTTTGAAATCAACAAAGGGGAGATATTTGCCGTCATCGGCCCCAACGGCGCGGGGAAAACGACCCTTTTTAATTGCATCAACGGAATTTACCCGCCCACCGGCGGAGATATTGTTTTTAAAAATAATAATATCCGCGGTCTCAAACCGGACAAGGTGGCAAAAGCGGGCATTGCCAGAACGTTTCAGAATATTGAACTGTTTACCAACATGAACACCATGGAAAACATCATGATCGGCCGTCACCTGTTCATGAAAACCGGCCTGTTAAGGGGCGGCCTGATGTGGGGGCGGAACTCCTTTGCCGGCAAGGAGGAGATTGAAAACCGCCGGAAGGTGGAGCAGATCATCGATCTGCTCGAACTCCAGACGTTCAGGCGCAAGTTTGTGGGCGGCCTGCCTTACGGCATCCAGAAAAAAATCGAGCTAGGCCGGGCCCTGGCCGCTGAACCCGAACTGCTGCTGTTAGACGAACCCTGCGCCGGCATGAACGCCGAAGAAAAGCAGGACGTGGTGTTCTGGATAAAGGATATCCAGGACGAGCTCGGCATCACCATTTTGCTCATCGAACATGACATGAACATGGTCATGGACATATCCAACCGGATTCTGGTGTTAAATTTCGGCAGACCCATTGCCATGGGCGTACCCGATGAAGTGAGCGTTCACCCGGAAGTGCTCAAGGCCTACCTGGGCGAAGACGACATCAATTAATTGACCATCTGGATGGGAGCTGCCATTGGGCGCGTTACTTGAAATAAAAAACATCGAGACCTACTACGATCTGATTTATGCCATCCGCGGGGTTTCGCTCTCCGTTGACGAGGGGAGCATCACCACCATCTTAGGAAACAACGGCGCGGGCAAAACCACGATTTTAAAAACCGTGCTGGGGCTTATCGATAATCAGCCCGACAAGGGGACCATTGAATTTGCGGGTCAGCGCATCGACGGCCTGGATACCGAAAAAATCGTTCGTCTCGGCATATCCAGCGTTCCCGAGGGCCGGGAAGTGTTTGAAGAGCTTTCCGTCAAGGAAAATCTGATGATGGGGGCGTATACCCGCAAGGACAAAAAAGGCGTGGCCCAGGATTATGAACGGGTGTTTTCTTATTTTCCCATCCTTGCCCAGCGGATCAACCAATGGGCCGGCACCCTGTCCGGCGGAGAACAGCAGATGCTGGCCATCGGCCGGGCCCTCATGAGCCGCCCCAAGCTTCTTTTTCTCGATGAACCCTCCCTGGGGCTTTCCCCCCTTCTGGTCAAGGAGATCTTCCGGATCATCCGAAAAATCAACGAAGAAGGCGTGACCATCCTTCTGGTGGAGCAAAACGCCAAAAAGGCCCTGGAAGTCTCGGACACCGCCCTGATTCTCGAAACCGGCCGCTTTGTAATGAAAGGCAAATCAAGCGATCTGTTAAAAGATGAAAATGTAAAAGAATTTTATCTCGGCGTCCGGTCCCAGGAATCCGCCAAGGGATACCAGCGATGGAAACGCAAAAAAGTATGGCGGTGAGCGCGCTGCAAAAAACCGCACTGTAAAAAAAGGACACTCCCCCACAATCCGGAGGAAAACTATTGATCGCCACCACAACACCCGCTGTTTTTGAAAAAACCGTCAGGGCATCCGGCGACCAGGTCGCCATGCGCTATAAAGAACTCGGCCTCTGGCACGATATTTCATGGCGACGGTATTACGATACCGCGCGACATATCGGCGCGGCCCTGATGGATATGGGCCTTGAAAAAGGCATGAGCGCTGCTGTTATCGGCGACAACTGCCCCGAGTGGGTGATGATCGACATGGGCATTCAATGCGCCGGCGGCGTTTCCGTGGGCATATACACCACCAATGCCTGGCAGGAAGTGGAATACGTGGTATCCAATTCCGAGGCGATTTTCCTGTTCGTGGAAAATGAAGAGCAGCTCGATAAATGGCTCAATTTCCGCGACAACGTGCCCGGGCTCAAAAAGGTCATCGTATGGAACACCAAGGGGCTCCGGGATTTTCAGGACCCCATGCTCATGAGTCTTGCGGACCTGATCGAAAAGGGTAAAAAACTGGATAAAGCAGCCCTCGATCAGCGCATGCGGGAGATTACGCCCGATGACATGAGTGTGTTGATTTATACTTCCGGGACCACCGGACCTCCCAAAGGCGCCATCCTGACCCACGGAAACGTCACCTGGATGTCGGAAGCCATCGCCGAGCTCAATCCCATGAAAGACGGCGACGAGGTGCTCTCCTTTTTGCCCCTGTGCCATATTTTTGAACGGCTGTTTTCCGTGTTCGCCCATATCCGTCATGCCTACGTGGTCAATTTCGTGGAAAAGCCGGATACCATCACCGACAATATGGTGGAAGTTTCTCCGACCGTGGGCTATTCCGTTCCCCGCATCTGGGAAAAATACTTTTCCGCCATACAGATCAAGATGTCCGAGGCCACCCGGTTCAAAAAGCTGGCCTATTCCCTGGCCTTTAAAGTCGGACAGCGCCGGGCCGACCTGATGATGAATTGCAAGCAAATCCCGGCCTGGCTGGAACTGCTTTTTGCCGTGGCCCATTTCGCGGTGTTTAGGAAATTAAAGAAAAGACTTGGTTTTGAACGGATCCGCGTGGCCTATTCCGGAGCAGCGCCCATATCTCCGCGGGTGCTTCATTTCTATCAGTCCATCGGGATGAATCTCATCGAAGGATACGGCCAGACCGAAGGCACCGGCATTACGTGCGGATCGCGTCAGGGAAAGGCCAAGTTCGGGACCGTGGGCGCCCCCTTGCCGGGCACCGAGGTTATAATCGCTGAAGACGGCGAAATCCTGGTGAAATCACCCGGGGTTTTCGCGGGTTATTATAAAAATCCGGAAGGCACCGCCGAAACCCTGCGCGACGGCTGGCTTTATTCCGGCGATGTGGGCGAGTTCGATGAAGACGGTTACTTAAAAATCACGGACCGTAAAAAAGACATCATCATCACCGCCGGCGGCAAAAACATCTCCCCCCAGTATATCGAAAACATGCTCAAGGCCAGCGTCTACATCAACGACGCCGTGCTCATCGGGGACCGGCGCAAGTTCCTGTCGGCCCTGATCATGATCGACGAAGACAATGTGGTGAAATTCGCCCAGGACAACAAAATCCAGTTTTCCACCTACGGCGATCTGGCCAAGGACCCGAAAATCAACGCCCTGGTCCAGTCGGAAATCGAAACAGTCAACAAGACCCTGGCCCGGGTGGAAAACGTCCGCAAATTCAGGATTCTTCCCAAAAAACTCTACGAAGAAGACGGCGAAGTCACCCCCACCATGAAAGTCAAGCGCAAGTACGTCAACAAGGCGTTTTCAGACATCATCGAGGAGATGTACCGCTGAGCGGAAGTGTAAAAATGCGCCATTGACAATTTTTCCCGCCTTGCTAAAATGAGTTGAGCAGTTAACTCATGAGTTCATAAAAGGACCCTCCCATGATGGAAGCACCCTTGACTAAATTAATCGATGCGCTTTCCGCCCGGACCCGTTTCGGAGAATTGATGGAAAGCGTTGAAAAAAAGAATGTTCGTTACCTGGTAAGCCGCAGGGGTAAAGCCAAGGTGGTTATTTTGAGCGTTGAGGATTATCTCCGCAATATTTTAAAAAAACCAAAGCTCCTGGATAAAATCCAGCTTGACGCCCAAAAAGCCGGCCTGGACCGAATGACCGACCAGGAAATCCTCGCTGAAATCCGTTCCGCCCGAAAAGAACAATAAGGGCGCGGTCTTGAAGGTCGTAATCGATACCAATGTTCTTGTCTCGGGGCTGATAAAACCGGGCAGTCCGCCCGAACTCATCTTATTGCTGGTGTTAAACGATCAGGTCAATTTGTATATCAGCGGAGATATTTTTCAGGAATACGGACAGGTATTGAGTCGGGGTAAATTCGGGAAATATTTAAATTCAAAACGCATTAAAACTTTTCTGTCTGAAATCAAAGAGCGGGCCGTCGAGATCAACCCCCAAGTGGCGGTCCATTTGATTAAAGAGGACCCCGCCGATAACAAATTTCTGGAATGCGCGTTGGAAGCCAATGCCGATTTTTTTATTACCGGCAATAAACGACATTTCCCATTCAAAAAATTTCATAAAACCAGAATCGTCACTCCGGTTGAATTTCTGAGCATGATAACAAATCTCCTTTGATTCGCTTTATGTCAATTGCCTTAAGTTCTCCTCTTTTGAAAGCCTCATAGCGGGCCTCGAATTCGGCAATCCAGCTTTTTTCGATAGTTGGATCAGGCTTATCCAGAGTGTATAGGATCGCTTCCACAAGCCGGATGCGTTCTGTCGGACTCAGGTTCAGAGCCTTTTTTGCCAACTGGTCAGTGGATTCCATTGCATTCCTCCAGTATGTTGATTTCTTCATCCGTTAAATCGTACAATTGATAAACGAGCTGATCGATCTGCCCGTCGATGGCCGTCATCTGGCGCTTTAAAACATCTTTTGCCTGGGGGATTTTCGATTCAGCGATTTTTTTGTTTAACTCCAGCATCTGATCCACAAGGCCCGCGAGCCGGTCGTGCCGTGCCGCGTCGGTGGGCTCATCAAAGTTGATGGTGCGGATGGGGAGCGGGGACATGTATTGATATTTCCAGCGAAAGAATCCGCCGCGAATCGTGGAGCTGACTTGCGAAAATAAAAACGTCCAGAGTCGGGAGTTGAAAATACCCAGTAAATATTTGGAATCGGAACCTAAAATATAGGTGGTCGTATCCGTGAAGCAGCTGTTTTCGTCGAGAATGAATTGCCCTCGTGTCGCGATTTCAGCATAAATTATCTTCGGTTTTTCAAATTCAGCGTAATAGTCGCAGGCCCGGAGTTCCCACCAATATTCCCCTTTGTCATACCGCTTTTCGGCCTTTTCCTTAAACGGCGCCAGATGGGCGGCAATGGCGGGATATTCTTTCTGCAGCCAATCCCATTGTCCGCGATTCCCCGGACATTTGGCGGCGGTAAAACCTTTTGGGAAAAGAATCAGATATTTTCCCGTTTCCGGCGGCGCATATCGCTTGATATCGCGTCCGGCCAGAAACGGCTTGATCACTTCCGCGCTTTTGGGATCTTGGGCGATCAGTTGTTCCCGGGTGGCGGTATCGATGACAAAGGCCTCATTTAAGCCGGTTAGAACACCACGATAAATCTTTCCGCCAATATATTCTCCCAGGGAGATGCCGGCGCCACGGATTTTATCAAACAGGTCCTGGGCGCTTTGATGGGCCAGGGACCAGCCCGCGTCATCTAAATCGTCCCGGCGCACCGCATGATGGTTGTCGGCCACATGGGCCGGCAGATCGGAAAATTCCAGGGTTTTGATGACGGCGGCCCGGAAGGTGGGGCCGGGGGGCTTGTTTGCGATGACCAGGATGCACGGATAGGTGGTGGCCTGGCGAAAGACCGGCAGATCGCCGAAGTCGATGATTTCAACGATATGCCGCTGTTTCATCCATTGCCGCAAAGGCCTGCCGTAATTGGCCCGCAGCCATTTGTTGGCCACGATATAGGAAAAAAATCCGTCCCGGCGCAGCAGGGAAACGCCCTTTTCAATGAAATAGACATAAAGATCCGCCGCGCCGTGATATACGGAAAACCGCTTTTCAAAATAGGCTTTTGACAGGCTTAACCCTTCCTGGCGGACATAGGGTGGATTGCCGATGACCGCGTCAAACCCGCCGTCTTTCATGATGTCGGCGAACTCGGCGTTCCAGTCAAAGGCATTGACCCGGTAGATTTCATCCTCGTCAAAAAGGCTCATCTGCTGATGGCCGTGGAAATCCGGTGTGATCAGGGAGTTGCCGCATTTGATGTTGTTCGACAGGTCCGGCAGGACCCGCTCCTGAAACAGCAGCATCTGCTTGCCGATGCTCTGTTCGTCCTCGCCTTCCAGCACCTTGAGCAGCAAAGAGAGCTTGGTGACCTCCACGGCCTGATGATCAATGTCCACGCCGTAGATGTTGTTTAACAGGATCCGCTTGCGCTCGTCGGTGGTCAGCCGCCATTCCCCTTTCCGGGACCGATAGAGGCGGGGCGTTTTCCCCTTTGCCCAGGCTTCGGGATCATCATTGACGTAAGCGTCGGTGTGCCAGTCCAGCAGAAACTGGTACGCGCCGATGAGAAAGGACCCCGAACCGCAGGCCGGGTCCAGGATGCGGATATGGCTCACCCCGCCCCGGGGGCCGGGCTTTTTGCCTTCCACCAGCCGGCCCACGGTGCTTTTGACGATATAATCCACGATATAGGCCGGCGTGTAATAGACCCCGCCCGCCTTGCGGACTTCGGGCTTTTCCTCGATTCTGGCCTGGTGCCCGGCGGTGAGGCGGATGACCTTGCCTAAAAATTTTTCATACACCTGCCCGAGGATATCGGCCGGCAGAACGGAGAATTCGTAGGGGCTTTCCGGATAATAGAGGTTTTTGAAAATATCTTTTAACGGCCGGTCGTCGATCTGCAGAAACGGGGTCAGGCTGTCGCAGTTTTGCCGGCATTTTTCCTTTTTGAAATGAAACAGCCCGGAATTGTATTTTTCATCGGCCCTGGCAAATAGATGAAACAGGCGCTTGTAAATATTTTCCCCGTTCTGCAGGGCCATGAGGCCGCCGTAGGGCTCCATGCCCCGGTCCTCGCAGATGCGGAGAAATACGATCCGGTCGATGGTTTGCTGGACGGAAAAATTTAATTCCCGCTGGGAAAGCCCGGGATTGCGCAGGGCGATATTGCGGGCCAGGAGTTCCCGCCACCGCTCGATTTCGGCCAGAAACGCGGCATCCACCTCGGTGGTGCCTTTTTTGTGCTTGCTGGATGCGACGTATTTGTCAAAAGAACCTTTAAGGATGGCGTCCCGGGAGAAAATGCCGGCGATGTCGTCCCATTGGTCCAGATAATCCGCGTAGGTGAGATAAAGGATTCGGGAATGGGAAACCTTGTCGGTTTTTTCCGGCTTGACCCGGCAGTCGTAAACGGCGAACTCTTCGAAATCCGTGAGGATGGAAAGGGGCAGCTTGGCGCTCCACCCGTAGCGGCGCAACTGAAACGCCGGATGGATATCGGTCTGGATGTTGACCGACGGCTTTTTGGCTTCCAGAAAAAATTTGCGGGCCCCGCCGACCCGGAAGCAGTAATCCGGGGCCTTGGTGACGCCTCCTACCTTGATGGCGTCTTCGTGGATCACGTCCTTGTATGCTTCGGACCAGCCGTTTTTATTGGAGATGTCCCAGCCCAGCTCCTCGAAGAACGGATCGATGAACTCCCGGCGCACCTGGGTTTCATTGTAGGTGCTTTTCTTGTAGGCTTCCAGATTGCAATGGAAGGTCTCGGTCAATTGCCGGATCCGGTCGGGAGCGCTCATGTCGATAAATCCGATGTTGTATTTTTTGCAACGCTTGTCCCACCCCGACCAAGGAGTTTGTGTCCTCCCGCAGAGGCGCGGAGGCGCGGAGGGGATTGTTC
>Ga0351952_1055_pt1 | contig 15127 bp, 17 predicted proteins | sample BONcelT113001H15_FD_205817 | JGI IMG/M metagenome (GOLD analysis project Ga0351952, IMG submission 205817) | Enriched cells from coal bed in the Powder River Basin, Montana, United States - BONCAT cells T11 rep3 HSBNCT.T11.300.1.H15 ... | reverse complement strand
AATGACTCAATCCATCGTTATTTTTCTGGAACAATACGGGGTTTACGCCGCCCTGTTCAGTATCGGCATCAATATCATCGCCACGGTCACGGCCGTGTTTCCCACATTTTTCATCACGGCGGCAAATATCATTCTCTTTGGTTTCTGGCCGGGCGCCTTTATATCTTTTCTGGGGGAATCCCTGGGCGCTGTTATCGCCTTTATCCTTTATCGAAAAGGGCTTCGCCGTTACGCGCGCGGCGCCCTGGATAAGCACCCCAGGGCAAAGGCGTTAATCAATGTCGACGGCCGGGAGGCGTTCCAGCTCATTTTTCTGCTGCGACTCCTCCCCTTTGCGCCGGCATGGCTTTCCACCTTAGGGGCCGCTTTGGGTAAAGTTTCTTTAGGCCTTTTTGCCGTTGCCAGCACTCTGGGAAAAATCCCTGCCCTTATAATGGAAGCCTTTGCGGTTCATGAGGTCGGTCGATTTCAAACGACGGGTAAAATCATTCTGATTTTCCTGGCTCTATGGCTGGCTTATGATGTCTTTGATCGCGTGAAGAAAAAACGGGGCAACTTTTAAAAAAATTAAGATCCAGCTTGAAAAATGGCAAAATGAGAGTCATGAGATCGACAATAGCAAGGACAACGGGAACCGAAACAGATGCTGAAAAAACCAATACCGAAAACAACCAATTTATTTAACCCGCAACCGCCGGGTGAAAAAACGGAGCAGTTTATATCCATATTGCGCCGGCCCGGCTTCAAACTGGAATATATCGTCTCCCGCGGCCAGGCCAGCGAACCGGGTTTCTGGTATGATCAGGATGACGCGGAATGGGTGCTTCTTGTCCGCGGCCACGCGGTGCTGGAATTTGAAAACCACGAATCAAGTCAACTAAAGGCCGGAGATTATCTGCTGATCCCGGCCCGTTGCAAGCACCGCATCACCTCCTGTTCTGATGATGCCGTCTGGCTGACCCTACACTTCCCCGATCCGCAACCCCTTCCACTCTCAACGCCTGACAATAAAATCATTCGGGAATCTTGAAAAATGATTTCAAAATGAACGCACGTGTTTTCGACTTCGGATTCGGATGCGGTTCCGGCCGGGATCTGCTGTGGCTCAAACAGCAGGAATTTTCAGTCTCCGAATTTGATGCCTCGACGGGTTTGTTGGCTATACACTGGCGCGGGAGATGAATCCATGACCGTCCAGCAGGCCTGGCAGGCGTTTTTGGATAATGGCTTCGGCCTCGGCCATGATCCGGTCGATCAGCTCCTTGCAGGTGGGGATATCATGGATCAATCCCGCGACCATGCCGCAGGACCAGGCCCCGGCATCCATATCGCCTTCGGTCATGATTTTGGGATACACCCCCACCACTTCACCGAAAATGTCCTCGAATTTGAGGTTGTCGCCCAGACGTTTTTCTTTTTCGATCAGCCTTTCCACGGCCGCGTTGTGAAGCACGCGCTCGGTGTTGCGCAAGGGGCGCATGATCAGGCGGGTGTCAAGCTCCGTGGCAGCCACAATGGCTTTTTTGACGTTTTCATGCACCGGCGCTTCCCGGGTGGCGATAAACCGCGTCCCCATATTGATGCCGTCGGCCCCGAGGGCCAGAGACGCCACCAGGCTTCGGCCATCCGCCTGACCGCCGGAGGCCACAAAAGAGATTTTCAATTCGTCGGCGGCCCGGGGCAACAGAATCATATTGGGGATGTCGTCTTCCCCGGGATGCCCGCCACATTCGAATCCGTCCACGGAAACCGCGTCGCACCCGATGGACGCGGCTTTCAATGCATGCCGCACGGAGGTGCATTTGTGGATTACCGTGATGCCCGCGTCCTTGAGTCGAGGCAGATAGGATTCGGGATTGCGGCCGGCGGTTTCAACGATCTTCACACCGCCGTCGATAATGGCGCTGATGTAGCCGGGGTAATCCGGCGCGATGAGGGCGGGCAGAAACGTGAGGTTTACGCCGAAAGGTTTCCGGGTCATCTCGCGGCAGCGCGCGATTTCGCCGGCCAGGTCCGCCGGGGTTTTCTGGGTCAGACCGGTAATGATCCCCAGACCGCCGGCATTTGAAACCGCCGCCGCCAGCTCGGCAAATCCGACATAATGCATTCCGCCCTGGATGATCGGGTGTTGTATTCCGAAAAGTGCCGTAATGCGTGTTTTCATAAATTGTTCCTTTTCATTTAATCCGGCATGTTATGCTCCTGTTGATGAAAAAACGTTCCCACAAATCGACGTATCTCAATAATCATCTTTTATGTCAAGAATTTACAATTACTTCACATTGGAGCGGGGTGAGGAGGATAAGGGAAGATGGCCCGTAACGGCAGGTCTTTTTAAATCGCCGGGGGTAAATCGACCGGATTAAAAATCAGGTTTTTGGAAGTCAAATTTCAGGGATTCCCTGATTGTAATTTGAAAATTGATCCTATATAAATAGATTAAACAGCACCAAAAAGAAACACTGTTTACAATTACAAATAACGATCCACAATAAAACCGGGAGGAAGGCAGATGAGAGCAAAAGGATGGATCATCGGAGCATTGGCACTGTGCGTATTGGTATCGTCGTGCGGATTCATGGCCAGCGTACCCTGGATCAGAAGCGCAACATATAACAACGTTGTAAACCTCGGGGATTCCATTTTCGCGCTGTCAGGGAAAGAAAGCGATTATCTGCATGCCCTTGCCGGCGGCAAGACGTTCAGACGGTATGCCACATCCGGCGCTGAAGTTATGGGTGGCGACTGGATCGCGCCGAGCGTTTACAACCAGTTCAAAACCGCCAAAAGCGACGGCGCTATTAAAACGGTTTTCATGGATGGCGGCGGAAACGACATTTTAATTCCGGCCACGGCTTTAGATCCCTATAACTGCAAGGTTGACTGGTGGGAAAGCGGACTTTCCACAAAATGCAAAAACCTGATCAACGACGTGTACGTGGAGACGGTGACTACATTGAACTACATGAAAAGCCAGGGCGTACAGAATGTTGTTTATCAGGGCTATTATCGTGTAAAATTCGGATGGATCGGAACCACGGCATTAAATCCGGCGGTCGATTACGGCAATATCAAGCTGGCTCAGGCAGTCGCCAATTCGACCTTTCCTTCCACAAACAAAGTCTATATTAACCCGACCCCTTACATAACCAACTCCGACATCATCTCTGACGGCATTCATCCGTCCGATTCCGGTTCCCAAAAACTCGCAAACCTTCTTTGGCCGAAACTGAAACCCTTTCTGTAGGAGAGAAGAGGGTAAAGTTTAATCCGAAAAAGTTAATTTAATCCGCAAACCCGGCCGCGGGGGGCTTCTAACAAAGCTCCCGCGGCTTTTTTATTGCTTGTGCCATGCATTTTCTGCAAAAATGCAGCTCAGATTTACAGATAATCAAACGGATCAACATCTAATTCCATTTTGCATTCAAGATGACATCCAGGCGGCAAGGAGGAGGCGACGCAGGGGCTTACTGACAGTAAGTTGAGGAGCCGACGACGCAGCCGACACAGATGACGCTTGAATGCGAACTGGAATAATCAGTCAAGGAAACAGGACACCATGGATAAAAAAAAGAAAAATACGCTCATTTTTGTCTTTATTGCCGTTTTTGCGATCCTTATTGGCATTCTCTATGTTTTGATCATGAAGGGCATCGACACAACCGACCGATATGACATTTCCATGACCGGCAAACCATCAAAAACCATCCAGGCGGGCGGACCCTTTGCGGAACAACGCCCCGGCCCTTTGGTCCATGAGGGCGAAACATTAAAAGAAAAATTTGAACACATGGGGGTATCCGTTGAGGACCAACTGGTTAAAGAACTGATCAAATATTACGGGGCCGCCATTTCGGAAAAAAGCACCCAGGCGAGCCTTTATGATATCCGGAAAAACATCGTCGGCTCCCGACCGGATGGAAGGGATTTTTTTTACCGTATTTTAAGGCGGGCTTTTCCGGACCTGGCCGATGAGATCCAGATGACGCTGGACAAGCTCGATCTTTATCATCAATGGCTGATGGAAAATGATGCCGTGTTGGCCCAATTGAACTTCGAAGAGCGCATGGTCGCCTTATGGAAAAAGAGAATCGAACTTTTCGGCGAAGACGCCAGGGAAATATGGATTGATGAAGTCATGGCCACGGATTCAAGAAAAGGAAAAATGCTCGACACCCTTGAATTTATCAATACGGCGCCGGATATGACCATGGATGAACGGCTTCACTTGTATAAGGATTCGCTTGAAGAAACCTATAAGGGCACCCCGGAGCAGTATTTTCTCGACCAAAAGCCGATCCTGGCGAAAATATTTTTCAGCATTGATTCCATTCAGGATGAGCTCAAGCAGATGACCCCGGAGCAGCGCCAGACGGCCATCAACAACATCCGCCAGGACATGGGATTCACGGAAAAGATGATTCAGGATATGGAAGAAATCGATACGGACAACAACCGTCGATGGGAGGTCGGCTTAACGTACATGGAGGAGCGGAAACAAGTCGCTGAACAATACCAGGGGGAGCAGCAGAAAGAAAAAATACATGCGCTCAGAGAAAAATATTTTGGCGAGGAAGCGACCACTATCCAGGCTGAAGAGGAAAACGACGATTTTTTCCGGTTCGAGCGACCCCGCTATTATGGAAGAAATTAAATGTAAATACCCACAGGCATTGTTCAACGAGGCCAGGACACCGATGGGTGGTTATTTATGCAGCGGCATGCGGCTATTCAAATGGAACTGACCGTCACGGACCAGACAATCTGCTATGATGCCGGCGGGCGTAAAATCGACTGCAAAGGCTCCGGCCATGACGGCGACGGTGAAAAGCCTGACGGCGTTGCCGGGAAAAATCGCTTCAAGGTTCTCGACGATTCCGTTGCGGATCAATGGACCGGATGCATATGGCATCAGCATGCCGGGCTTTCCGAATTTCCCATGACCTGGCATGAAGCTTTTGCTTTTGTTGAGGAAATGAACCGGTCCGGCGGTACACCTTCCAAACAATGGCGTTTGCCGTCCCGCCGGGAGCTGTTTTCCCTGATCAGCCATCAGAATATAAATCCGGCCCTGCCCGCCGGGCATCCCTTTGTTGATGTTTTCAACGGGTATTACTGGACCCGAACCACATGCGCGCGTATTCCCGACCAGGCGTGGTATGTTCATCTGGGCGGCGGCAAAGTCTACCGGGGCATGAAGAACGCATCATATATGGTCTGGCCGGTATCAGGACCATCCTTTGAAACGACCATCCCGAAAAACCGGTTTATTGTGGATGGGCCACGGATCTTTGATCGTGTCATCGACAGGCACTGGTACATTGGAGAAAAACTTCCGGCTGGTGCCGTCTCATGGGAAGCGGCCATCCATTCGGTTCGCCGCTTAAACGAAGACAGGGCCTTCCCCGGCAATGGCTGGCGACTGCCCAATATCAGGGAACTCGATCGTCTCGTTGATCTCACCCGGCACAGTCCCGCCTTTTCCGATCTTATCCCCATACAAGACGCCCAGGCCGGTTTCTGGTCATCCACCACAAGCGTCTTTGAACCCCGCTATGCATGGGTGCTGTATGCACTTGACGGCGCCATCGGCGTCGGCTTCAAGCTCCTGGCCGATTTCCATGTAATCACAGTCCGTTGAAAAAGCTTCTCTATCCTCTCTGCAAAAAAAATCTCCCCAATCCGTATCTTGACAGTTTTTACACAATGATTATTATTTTAACAAAGCAAGAGTTAACTTATCGATATAATGCAACTTTAACTAACTTAAAACAAGCAAAAGGAGGATGCCACCATGATGACACGAAGTCTGTTTAATCTGCCCGCGTCTCCCTGGCGCAGCCATTTTGAGGAACTCAACCGTATGCGCCGGCAACTGGACGCCATGTTTGACCGTTTTGACGGCCGGGGGCAACCGGCGGCAACAGCCGGGGTATTTCCCCTGGTCAATCTGACCGAAGATACGGATGCCTATTATCTGCGGGCCGAACTTCCCGGAATAACGTCTGATCAACTCTCCATTGAATCCACGGACAATAATATCGCCATATCCGGAGAGCGGAAAATCCTGGACGCGGCCCAGAACGCGCGGTATCACCGCCGGGAGCGGGAAGCCGGGCGGTTTTCGCGGATCGTGTCCGTTCACGGAAAAATCAACCGGGATAAGATCGACGCCCGGCTCACCGACGGCATACTCACGGTTGTGGTTCCAAAAGCGGAAGAGGAAAAACCCAGAAAGATCAGCATTAAATGATGCGGTGAAAACAAAGTGATATCGATATATAGATATTTAAAGGAGGATCTGCCATGAGTCACCATGACAACAAAGAGATTCAGGTCAAGGAAAAACAGGAAGTCCGCGCTCCGGAACAGACGCAGCCCGGCCTGGTTTTCACGCCGGCGGTGGATATCTTCGAAACCGACCAGGAAATCACCGTGCTGGCCGATCTGCCCGGGGTAAAATCCAAGGGGTTGAACATCGATCTTCGCGACAATGTCCTGACCATCATGGGCGTGATCGAACCCTATGAAAACGCGGAGGAACAGGATGTATTGATCGAATATGAAATCGGCAAGTACTTCCGGCAGTTTACACTTTCAAACCTCATCGACCAGGCAAAGATCGATGCAACCCTGAAAAACGGAGTCCTGCATCTTTCCCTGCCCAAGGCCGAAGCCGCAAAACCCCGCAAAATCGAAATCAAGGCGGCTTGATAGAAAAAAACATAAAAGGGGACAGATTGCGCATCCGTCCCCTTTTAAATTGTATTCACACGATTCCGGGAAAAGCCGGCCGTTTTCCTAATAATGCAAATCCGCGTACTCCACCCATCCGCCGGCCGCCACCAGCGAGCGATCAAATCCTGAAACGGAAAATGATATTTCCGTTTCCTTTCCGTCGGCCGTGATGATGAACCGGCTGTTTTCAAGATCGGTTTCGATACGGGCGGATCGGGCGGAAAAATCCGCAAATATCTTTTCAATGGTCGGCCCGGGAAGTTCAATGGCCATCATGCCGCAATTAAACATATTCTGGCGAAAGATCCGCGCAAAACTCTCGGCGATGACCAGGTTGATGCCGTTGACTTCCAATGCCCAGGGCGCGTGCTCCCGGGAAGATCCGCACCCGAAATTAGAACGGGTGATAACGACCTGTTTATCCGCGATATCGCGTTTCGGGTCAAAACCGGCCAGGTCAAGATCCGCCAGCAGATGGGGGGCCAGGGCTTGCCGGGTGATTTCCGTCAAATACCGGGCCGGGATGATTTCGTCCGTGTTGATATCCGACCGATCCAGAAACAATATATTGCCATCGAAATTTTTCATCGCTGCCCGTCCTGTTATCCCTTTGAAAATAAGTATGATTAGAAGCCATTTCAAAATTCCATCTGAGGTTTTGAAACGGCTTCTAGTTTTTGGCCTGGGTGATATAGCCGGCAAGGGCCGTAGCCGCGGCCGTGGCCGGGCTCATGAGATGCACCATGCCGCCCTTGCCCATGCGACCGTTGAAATTGCGGTTGGTGGTGGCCGCGCAGACCTCTCCCTCGGCCAGGACCCCGTTGCTCATGCCCAGACAGGCCCCGCAGGTGGGATTGGTAACGCAAAATCCCGCATCCATGAAAATCGCGATAATCCCCTCATCAATGGCTTTTCGAAAAACATCCGGCGTCGCGGGGGATACAATCCCTCTTACGTTGTCGCTGATCCGCCGGCCTTTGAGAATCGCGGCCGCGGCCCGCAGATCTTCCAGGCGGCCGTTGGTGCAGGAACCAATATAAACCTGGTCCACGGGGGTCCCTTCCATCTCCCGCACCGGTTTTACCTGGTCCGGCTTGTAACCGAAAGTGACCATGGGTTCAAGATCGCTGACATCAATGGTGATCCTGTCGTCATAGACCGCGTCCGAATCCGGTAGAAATTTTCCGTAGGCTTCGGCTGCGTCGGCTTCGGAGTTGAACTCATCCTTGATAAACCGCCAGAGGTACCGCACCGTGGTCATGTCCGGATAACAGATGCCGCAGGTGGCCCCGGCTTCAACCGCCATATTGCAGAGGGTCTGGCGGGAAGCCATGCTCATGCTCTTGACCACCGGCCCGGCAAACTCGATGACCTTGTTGGTGGCGCCGGAAACCCCGAGCCTGCCGATGATGGATAAAATCACATCCTTGGCAAAAACCCCCGGTCCGGTCTGGCCGGTCACATCAATCCGGATAGTCCGCGGATAATGGAAGGCGCAAACGCCCTTTAAAATCCCCACCTCCAGGTCGGTGGTCCCCACGCCGGCGGCAAAGGCCCCGAAAGCCCCATGGGTGCAGGTATGGGAATCGCCCATGATGATGGTATACCCCGGCCGGGCAAATCCCTTTTCCGGAAAAAGGGCGTGACACACGCCGTTTTGACCGATATCGAAAAAATCCTTGATCCCGTGCCGCCTTGCCCAGTCCCGCAGGATTTTTCCCTGGGTGGCGGTTTTGGAATCCTTGGCCGGGGTGACGTGATCGATCACCGCCTTGATTTTTGTCGGATCAAATACCCGGTCCTTGCCCCGGGCCATCAGGTCGGTAATGGCCAGCGGCGTGGTGATTTCATGGCAGAATACCGCATCCAGCCGGATCACGCAGATATCCTCGTCGGGTCGGTCCACCAGGTGGGCGTCGAAAATTTTTTCAGCAACTGTTTTTCCCATTGTATGCCCTCTATTGAGTAATAACGACTTCGTAAAAATCTATTATTCCTAATTATTTTTAAATTATGGTCACCTGCGATTTTCCGCAGGCCTGCATCAGATAATCGGATAACAGCCATCCGAGAATGGCCAGGCATTCCATATCCAGAAACTGTTCGGCCCGCCGCTCGAACAGGATACGACACTGGGCGGGAAACTCGTCGTCAGCGTCATTAAACAGCAGATAAAGCGGAATCCGGGGTAATCCCCGCATGATGACGGCCAGATCATAGGCCAGCCCGTCATGAGGATCAAGGCCGCCGAGGTCACGGCAGGCCCGGGAAAGCGATTCAACGCGACCGGAAAAATTACGGGCAATCGCATCCTCCGTGTTAACGGAAAAAGCACCGGCAAACGGAGCCGCGTCTAAAAAATCCTTGTAAGACACCCATTTGGCGCCGTCATGGACCACATGCGCGGGACACATGATCAGATAACGGCACAAGACAACACTGACCGAAAAAATCGGCTGGTGACCGTCTTGATCAAACACGCCGTCGGATGCCAGGCGATATTGACGATTAAAAAAAGGGATGTTGATGCCGTTGTCGGTAACGCGGATACCGAGAATCGAACCGGCATCCCGCAACGCGGCAGGCGTCATCCGGTTGACCTGGTCGAGATAATAGTCTAAAGTTTCTTTAAATACCGGAGCAGCAGCGGTTTCACCCACGAATTATTTCTCCCACCCGCCGATCAGGTGCAGATGCAGGTGGAAAACTTCCTGGCCCCCGCCCTTTTCCACGTTGAAAAACAGCCGGTAGCCGGATTGATCCACTCCCATGCGAACAGCCATTTCCCGTGCGGTCATGATCATCTCCGCAATCACGGGCATATCGGCTTCATCCAGATCATTGATGCTTCGAATATGCCGCCGGGGCACAATCAGCAGATGCACCGGCGCCATGGGCTTGATGTCCTTAAACACCACCAGGCGATCCGTCTGCGCGACAAAATCAGCCGGAATATCGCCGTTGGCGATCTTGCAGAAAATGCAGTTTTCCTCAGTCATATGCCTGCCCAGCCTCTTTTGGATTTGCAATATAATAAAAAAAATAAATCCAACGCCATTTATGCCGTCACCACCAGCACCGAAGTATGGTCCAAGGCCCGGACCAGCTTGATGCTGATATCACCCCGAACGAATTCCTCTGATTTGGACATTTTCTTCCGGCCGATGACCACCATGTCGTATCGGCCTTTTTTAAAGCAATCGATGATCCCTTCCGTAACCGATGGATAAGGATCTGTCAATAACTGGATATCGATGCGTTCCGGATCAAAACCGCCCTCCTCCACCAGGCGATCCTTTGCTTTCTCCAATTCCGCCTTGAATCGAATGGGTTGTTCGGCCATGAATTTTTTACCCATGAGTTCCTCCCCCGATGTGGGCTGTCGGAAAACATGAATCAAAGTAAAGGATGCGTCTTCGGGGCAGACGGACAGTTTCACGAGAAAATCAATGAGCGCCTTCGACGTCATCGAATCGTTGATCGGCACCAGAATGCTGTTGGCCACGGTATTCCCCCCTTACTTTCAGTGAATCGTTACCCTACGTAAATCATCGATGATTTCATCGATATGCTCGTAATACAGCTCCGCACCCCAAGTGAAATGAAGCAGAATATTGTTCAGCGTTTCCGGGATATAGGGAAAAATTTTTTTTAAGTTCATGAAGCGCGATTTGTACATGATGGAAAAATCTTCGGCGCTGAAACTTTGCGCCAGGTTGCCGTAACGATCCGTATCATCTCTAATCATATTAAGTTCGTGAAAACCCTTTCCTGCTGTGTAGAGCAGAATATTTCCCAGGCCGAACAGGTCGAGGCTGAAGGGATTTTCCGGAGTGTCGAAATCATAATCAAAATCGATCCAGACATAATTGCCGGTCGCCCCTTCGATGATAAGATGATCGTTTCGTATGTCTCCGTGCCGGATGCCCTCGTCATGAAGCAGTTTGAGGGCTTCAAAGGAGGTGATCAGCCGGCTCAAAACCCCGGGGAATACCGTGTAAAAATAGACCTGATGATCCATCAAAAGGTTGTCAAGATAGACATGAAGATTGGTCCCCCGCACGACATCGATTACCCGGAGATTATTGTTTTTGCTGTCTCGGAGGGTCACGCCCTGCATGAAAAAGGGATTGCCCCGGGTCAGTTCCATTACCCGGCTTTCCTTGTCAGGAGATCGGAAACAATGAATTTTTACACCACCGAGGATGGTCGTGAATCGTTCAAAAAACGCCAGCTTGATGATTTTCCGTTCATTGGTCGATGTGTCAATAACCCGTTTGACCCAGAATTTCGGATCTTCGGAGCCGAAACGGCGTTCGTGTTCATAGCCGGTCACCCGAAAAATCCGGTCGCCGACATGGATTTCATCCCCGGCGTCGATATCATAAAACTCGGTGGTATCCAGGAATGGTCGCCGCATGGATGTTCACCCTTTAAGCATTCTCGGCGGCAGTCCTTCGATGACCATACGGATCTGGTCCACAAAATTTTTCAGGCCGTTGTTTTCAATGGCCAGGCCCAGTTGATTGGCCAGCACGCAGAGGGATTCGATATCCTCCTTATGAAGCACCAGGGGTTCGTGGTGATACATACGTATCTCGCCGATGACGTTTTTCCGGTATTTAATGGGAATGGCCATCATGGAGACGATACCTTCCTTTTCCGCGGCTTCGGGATACTGAATCCGCTTGTCGGTGGTCATGTCGGAAACGATTTCCACCTTTCCGGTGGACAATGATCGGTATTTATGATCCGCAAAGACCGGTCCCTTGTTGTGGTATTCATCGCTGATGCCGTAGCTGCTGACCCTAAACAGCTGTTTTTCGACCTCATCGAAAATCATGATGCTGGCGCCCTTGACATTAAACGTCCGGCAAAGCCCCTCCACCAGGTGATTGACCAGCAAGTTGAAGTCCTCATAAGTGGAAATGGCGTTGCTGATCGCCTTGAACTGCTTGAGATAGAATTTCCGTTCGATGGTTTTGGCCATGCGTTAAATTCCCCCTTTTTACATGGATCATTTGCCGATATCCCACCGTCCCCTGAGAGTCGGCCGTTGCATGGATCTTTCCAGGACACGCAAAAAAACAGACCGGGGAATTTCCCTGGCGCCGAGCCTTACCAGATGCGCGTTGGTAATCTGGCAGTCGATAAAATCAAGTCCGTTTTTCCGCATATACGCGCACAGAAATGCCAGGGCGACCTTTGAGGCATTGGTGACATGCGTGAACATGGATTCTCCAAAAAAACATCCTCCCAGGGACACCCCGTAGAGACCGCCCGCCAGTTTGCCGTTCTGCCACACCTCGATGGAATGAGCATAACCCGATGCGAACAGATCGCAATAGGCCCGGATCATATCCGCGACGATCCATGTGCCAGGATTATTGCGCCGCCGGGCCGTTGCACAACAGGTGATCACCTGCTCAAAAGCCGCATCAATGGTTATCTTAAAAAAATTCTGCCTGATGACCCGGGCAAGCCGCTTGGAAATCCTGAGTTCATCCGGATACAAAATAAGCCGGGGATCCGGGCACCACCAGAGAATCGGGTCGTTGTCGGCAAACCAGGGAAAAATACCCGTTCGGTATGCCGTAAGCAGCCTTTTTTCGCTCAGATCGCCGCCGATTGCCAGCAAACCCTCGGGTTCAGCCAGGTGCGGCGGCGGGAAAGACGTTATCCGGTCAGTGAGTTTAAAAATCGGCATCATGTATCAGGAATAGGCGAACACCAGCCGGTCACCCACCACTTTGACCAGCGCCTTGCCGCCCCTGACCAGCCTGCCGAAAAGGATCTCATCGGTAAGCACATCCTTGATTTCCTTCTGGATGAGCCGATCCAGGGGCCGGGCGCCAAAATGAAGGTCAAACCCGTTTTTGGCCAACCACTGACGGGCCGCGGCCGACATGGAAAGTTCCACCTTTTTGACCGCCAGCAGCGGGGTGAGTTCATCGATGAACTTGTCCACAACGCGCTCCATGATTTTCATATCAAGGGACCTGAAGTTAATGATGTCATCGAGTCGGTTGCGAAATTCCGGACTGAAAAATTCCTCAATCGCTTTTTTTCCTTTACCGGCCGCGTCACCAATGCTGTTGCCGCCGAATCCGATGGCGTGGCTGACCATTTCCCGGGCGCCGGCATTAGAGGTCATGATCAGGATCACGTTTCTGAAATCCGCGGTTTTTCCGTTGTTGTCGGTCAGGGCCGCATGATCCATTACTTGCAGCAGGATGCTGTACATATCGATATGGGCTTTTTCGATTTCATCCAGCAGCAGCACGCTGTAGGGCGATTTGCGGACCTGGTCGGTAAGCAGGCCGCCCTGCTCAAAACCGATATAACCGGGAGGAGCGCCGATGAGCCGCGCCACGGCATGTTTTTCCATGTATTCACTCATGTCGAACCGCAAAAACTGAACGCCGAGTATCCGGGCGATCTGCCGCGCCACCTCGGTCTTGCCTACACCCGTAGGTCCGGTAAACAGAAATGATCCGATGGGCCTCTCCTGTGCCCCCAGTCCTGCCCGGGACCGTTTGATGGCCTTGACCAGGGAAGCAATGGCATCATCCTGGCCGAAAATTTTCTCCTTGAGCCGCTCTTCAAGATGCTCCAGGCTGGCTTTGTCCGACGTGGAAACGCTTCGGGTCGGAATCCGGGCGATCTTTGAAACCACTTTTTCAATATCGGAGGGCCGGACCCGTTTCCGGCGGGAATTACCGGAAAGGCGCAGCAGCACGCCGGCCTCGTCCATCACGTCAATGGCCTTGTCCGGCAGATACCGCTCGTTGATATGTTTGGCGGAAAGCTCGCACGCGGTTTTTAACGCCTGGTCCGTGTAAGTGATCTGGTGATGATCCTCATAACACGCTTTGAGACCCTTGAGTATCCTGACGGTATCGTCAATGGAGGGCTCGCAGATATCAATCTTCTCAAATCGTCTGGCAAAAGCCCGGTCTTTTTCAAAAAACCGCTTGAATTCCTCATACGTGGTGGAACCGATGCACCGCAGCTCGCCGGTGGCCAGAGCGGGTTTCAAAATGTTGGAGGCATCCATGGTTCCGCTGCTGGTGGCGCCGGCCCCGATAATGGTGTGAATCTCATCGATGAACAGGATCGCTTTTTCCCGTTTCAATAAAGCTGAAATCACGGATTTCAGGCGCTGCTCAAAATCACCCCGGTATTTGGTGCCGGCCAGCAACGCGCCAAGATCCAGGGAAAAGATCCGGGCGTCTTTTAAAAATTCGGGAACATCGCCCTGGGCGATCTTTTGGGCAAGCCCTTCGGCCATGGCGGTCTTGCCCACGCCGGGTTCACCCACAAAAACCGGATTGTTTTTACGCCGCCGGCACAACACATGAATGGTACGTTCCATTTCCGCAAACCGACCGATAAGGGGATCGAGTTTGCCGTTTACGGCCCGATCCACCAGATCCAGGGTAAAGGCCTCCAGGGGATCAACGGGCCGCTTTTTGTCCTTCCGGCCGGTCAATAAACCCGTATCAGGTCCGTCCTTGAATGCTTCACCACGGGATCCGTGGGATATCACGTTGAGGACATCAAGCCGGGTGATCCCTTCGGCCGCCATGAAATAAGCGGCATGGGAATTTTTTTCTTCGAGCATGGACGCCAGGATATCGCCGATGTATACCGCTTCCTTTTCAACGGATCGCACATGATTCACGGCCCGCTGGATTACCCGCTGGAACTGCATGGTCTGCTGCAGCACATATTCCCTGTCCTCAGGGATTTTTTCGAGCTTTTCAGTGAAAAATTTTTCCAGCTCGTTCTGGATATTTTCAACGTTGCCGCCGCAGACCTCGATCAGTTCGATGCCGCCGCTGTCACGAAGGATGGCGTAAAGAATATGCTCCACGCAGACGTATTCATGCCGCCGCCTGCGGGCCTCCTTCACCGCGAAACTCAATATGGAGCTCAGTCCTTTGCTGATCATCGTATTTATTCTTTCTCCATTGAACATTTAAGGGGAAAACCGCGCTCCCGCGCCAGTTCATGAACCGTTTCAACCTTGGTTTCGGCCACTTCAAAGGAATAGACCCCGCAAATGCCGATGCCCGACTGATGCACGTGAAGCATGATACGGATGGCCTCTTCCATGGATCTGTTAAACACGACCATCAAAAGTTCCACAACAAACTGCATGGTCGTATAGTCATCGTTGTGGAGCAGCACCCGGTACATGGGCGGCTCCGCGATATCATCCAGGGTTTCGGAGTGGAGTTCCTCAACCGTTTCCGTATTAAAATCATTCATTGTCTTCCCGCGTTATCGCTTTCTTGCTCTTCAAACACAGTTCAGAGACCTAAATATCTTTGCTCTTTGCTTAACCAATATAATCACAAATGACAAATCCGCCAGAAAAGTTATC
>Ga0351952_1054_pt1 | contig 15178 bp, 11 predicted proteins | sample BONcelT113001H15_FD_205817 | JGI IMG/M metagenome (GOLD analysis project Ga0351952, IMG submission 205817) | Enriched cells from coal bed in the Powder River Basin, Montana, United States - BONCAT cells T11 rep3 HSBNCT.T11.300.1.H15 ... | reverse complement strand
CGCCCCCTTTTCCGGAGAAATGGCCGTTACGGCATTGACAAATGTTTTTTCCCTATCGATCTGCTTCACCAGCCGGGTCGATGTAAAATCCGCCAGCCCGATGCCGTTGGCATTGCCTCCCGAACCCGAAGAGAGATCACGAACGAAAATCCGGGACACCCGGGGTCGCGTAAACACGCTTCCGGCAATGTCGCGGTGTCTTCCGGTGACATTAGAGTCCATGCCGATGCCGGAAATATCTTTTCCGATGACATCGACGATGAGAATATCGATATCGTCAAATGGAAGGCGCGCCATCATGCCTGCCGACTGCCTGAGCAGCTTTTTCTCGCGGTCGATCAGGTCATCGGGCTTGAGGACATCAACATGGGCCAGACGGCCGCAGCCGTCTTCCACAAGGGCGATGCCGAATAGCACGTTGACCTTTTGCAGCACCAGGGCGGCCGCGGTCTCGATGATGCCGAAAGAACGGCCCACGGCGGCCCTGTGAAAGGCCGCGGCGCCTTCGGCATTGCCGAGCCCGATGGTCAGCATTTTACACAGACCGCTTTCAATATCGGCCTTGAACTTGGTATGGGGCTTGACCCGGTTGATCACCACCAGATGATCCGCCGCTAGTGCCGCCGATGAAAAATGGATATTCACGCCCCCGGACATCACTGCAATACAACGAGTGGACATGTCGGCCGCAACCGGCACTTTCATGCCGGATTCCGTAATATTGAGCCTGGAAAGGATCTCCATCTGACCGGCCGGCGTAGCCCCTCCATGGCTTCCCATGGCCGGTACGATAAACGGCGAAAAGCCCCTCTCCTCAAGACTGCGAAGACATTGATGCACAATTTCATCGATCCGGTCAATCCGCCGGCTGCCTACGGCAACGGCAACGGTTTCCCCCGGATTCAGGGGTCGGAAATCACCGGCGCAATGGATGGACGCTTCAACAACGCCATTGAGATCGCCCAGACCGCGGGCAATGAGTTGCTGCCGGACGTAGGCCATACATGGAAAGCCATCAAGCGGAGTCATGCGTTCAGTGCTGGGAATGAAGGAATTAATAATGTTGCCGTATAGGCGTATATGACAACAGGCAAGGGAAAAACGGCGACGATAGATCGACGTGTTTCCCCGGCCCGCCCCTTATACAAGGCTGCCGGGGAAACCGATGGAAACAGGATATTAAATTTCTTCGACGGTAATGGCGCCGGGTTCACAGACTTCAATACAGCTTTCGCAGCCAAGGCATTCTTCCGCATTGACCGGAACGGATTTTCCGTCCTGTATTTCAAAAACTTCCACCGGGCAAACATCAACGCATTCTTCGCATCCTTCGCACTTTTCGGCATCAACAATAGGATTAAAAGCCATTTTTTCAAACTCCTTTCATGAATAGATGTATAGTAGCATATTAGGATATACGGACCGACTTTTGATGTAAAATTTTTTGAAAAAATTCCATATGCCATTTATGGTATCGAGTCAAGAACTCTTTTTTTCTGGTCTCTTCGTTTCCAGAAGACCGACCGGAATGTTGCGGATTCCCGGTTGAATCGCATGTGACACATCATCCCCGGACAGGGTAAGGTTCAACAACTGCTCCAGGGTTAAATCAGGAAAAAGATAAAGACTGAAAACAAAGTCTTCTGCAAACGCCGCGGGTAATTCAGGTGGAAACAATCCTCCCCTTTCTTGCGGCTTCGCGGCGACCGCATCCGCCAGATACGCCGCCCATAATGCCCGCTGTCCGTCGTCTTCGGAACAGGGGATGCCGTCCCATGACTTGACAAGAAAACCGGTCGGCACATGATTGATAAGCGCTTCACACACTGCCGGACTCGTTGTCAGCAGCAGATCAACATCCGCATCAGCACCCATGCCCGCCAGACGATACCAGGAAAGGAGCCTGGCCCCGGTCATGAACGCTCCAGGATCATCCCTTGCGGGATAATCGCTTACGGAATTCCCGGTTTCCGCATCTCCCTTAAGTGCGGCAACCATCAGTGCCATGTTTATTTCAGAGGCGGCAATGGCCTGATCCACCGTTTCCTGCGCCATGTCGTAATCCTGGGCCGCCAGAAGAAAAAGCCGGGCCGACAGGAGCGGATCAGGGACAACGGCCTCACGGGGCCGCCTCCCCAGAATTTCCGAACGGATCTGGGTCACAAAAGTTTCCGCATCATCAACGCCGTTAAACCGGTTTTTCAAGGGTCCGATGCCGCCTTCATGGAAATCGCACCATTTACGGTAGGCATGGTAGAGGTTGATGAGTTGTTGCTCATCTTGGCGATCCGGTACGCGAATATCAATGGGTAGACGTTGCGCCAGGGCCGTCAGCGACGATGGAAGTTCCTGTTTAAGGGGCCGATGGAGCGCGATACCGCCGAAGCAGCGGCAGACGGCCTCGGCAACAGGCGCCGTAATATGGGTGAATGGAAAATAAACCGGTATCATTTTTTTCTTATTCCGTTGTGGTTTCCGTTATTGTGCTGTGATTCTGGTATCGTGTATGGCAACCCCCTGTTTGCGCAGCAGATCACGGATCCGATCCGCCCGTTCGAAATCACCCGCTTTGCGGGCATCTTCCCTCTCGGCGATCAGGGATTGAATGTCAGGCGCCATCTCGTCGGCGGGGAAATCAAAAATCCGCATGACCTCGTCCACGCTGTTTAACGCGCCGAGAATCTTGGCGGCGTCATCCGGGCTGAGCCCCTCCCGGCGGATCAGCGTATTGATTTTCCGGATGCATCGAAACAGGGCCGCCAGGGCGGCGGGAAAATTAAGATCATCATCCATGGCATTGATAAACCCCTGCCGGATATCATAAACGATCTGATCAATTTCCGGAAAGGGCGCGCCATGGTCAAGCCGGACAAGGGCCAAAACACAGGCATCAATCCGTTTTAACGCGTTTCTGGCCTGAAGCATCCGGGACTCGGAAAACATCAGGGGCCGCCGGTAATGGGCGCCCACAATCCAGAACCGGATCTCCCTGGGCGTATATCCCCTGTCCATGACATCGGCCAGGGTCGGCAGATCAACCGCGGCATCTTCATCGCGGTGCTGTTCGGCCTGCACCTGCTCGCAATGCAGCCAGTATCTGGCCAGCGGCTTTCCGGTAACGGCCTTGGCAATGGCCAGTTCATTTTCGTGGTGGGGAAAAACAAGTTCGCGGCCGCTGGTGTGAATATCAAAGCTGTCGCCCAGGTATTTCATGGACATGGCCGCACACTGGACATGCCACGACGGCCGCACATTGCCCCACTCGGTCTTGACGTAAATGCCCCGCTTGAGATCCGAGAGCTTTGCGCGCTTGAGCAGGGTGAAATCCTTGGGATTGTTCTTTTCATATTCATCCAGGTCAACAGTGGCGCCCAGCCGGATCTTGTCCAGATCGACCCCCGAAAGATTTCCGTATTCGGAAAACGCCGATATATTGAAATAAAGGGAATGGAGCTTTTCATAGGCAATCCCTTTTTCCGCCAGTTTTTTGGCCAGGGCCACCATCTCCAGCATATGTTCGCTGGCCTTTGGATAATGCTGGGCCGGCTTGATCCCGAGATGTTTAAGGTCCTGTTTGAAAAAAGCGATATATTTTTCGGTAAATGTCTTCAGATCCACGCCGGCGGCTTCAGATCCCTGGATGGTCTTGTCGTCCATATCGGTGATGTTCATGACATGATTGACGTCATAACCCCGGAATTCCAGGTACCGGCAGAGCATATCGGAAAACACGAAACGCCGGCATTGCCCCAGATGCAGCCGCTCATGGGCCGTTGGGCCGCAGGAATAGACCGATACCTTGCCGGCATGCATGGGCTCAAAGGGTTCACGGGACCGTTTCATGGTGTTAAACAGCACCAGGTCCACCTTTTTCTTGACGGCAAACAGCGGCGTGCTCAGATACCGTTCGCCGCTGTCTGCAAAGATGACCACGATGGCGCCTCTTTTCATTTGTTCGGCTTCCCGGGCCGCGATCACCATGGCGGCCCCGCTGCTCATGCCCACGAAAAGCCCCTCTTCCCTGCCCAGGCGGCGGGTCATTTCAAAGGCTTCTTCATCATCGATATTGACCTTGCGGCCCAGCCAGTTCTTGTCAAAAATTTCAGGGCGGTAGGCTTCCTTAAGATTTTTAAGTCCCTGGAGCTTGTGCCCGAGATAGGGCTCCACCCCAATAACCTCGACGTTGGGGTCGTATTCCTTAAACCGCCGGGCAAGTCCCATGACCGTTCCGGTGGTCCCCATGGTGGCCACGATCTTGTCGACCCGACCACCGGTCTGCTGAATGATTTCTTCGGCAGTGCCGTGATAATGGGCCATCCAGTTGGCATCATTGTTGAACTGGTCGGTCATGAAATACTGATCGGGATTTTCCCGGGCAATGCGGTATACTTCCTCGATGGCGCCGTCCGTGCCCAAATGGCCCGGCGTCAGAAGGATCTCGGCGCCCCGGGCCGCCAGAATCTTGCGGCGCTCGATGCTGACCGCCTCGGACATGGCCAGAAGCAGGCGGTATCCCTTGATGGAACAGACCATGGCCAAACCGATGCCCGTATTGCCGCTGGTGGCCTCAATCACGATTTTGTCTTTGGTGAGCATGCCGGATCGCTCGCCTTCCTCGATCATGTACAGGGCCGGCCGGTCCTTGATGGAACCGCCCGGATTGAGATACTCGATCTTGGCCAGAATGGTGACGTTCGGGTTGGGATTCAGCCGGGTGATTTCCACCAGCGGCGTGTTTCCGATGGTATCTAGGATGGAGTGATGCATTTATTTTTCCCTTTTCATAACGCGCCGCACCTTCGGCCCAGCGCCGAAAGGATTTGGGCCGTTACTTTATCCGCTTCCGCCGTTGCATCAATGATGATAAAGCGATGCGGCTCCCGGCGGGCCAGCTCCAGATACCCCGCGCGCACCGCCTCGTGAAACGCCATTTTTTCAGACTCGAACCGCGTCTCGGCCCCGGATCGTTGACCGTTGTTGATCTGCTTCCAGGCCCGGGCCAGGCCGACGGCCGCGGGCAGATCCAGCAGAAACGTCAGATCCGGCGCCAGGCCGTCAAGGATCAACGCATGCACCCGATCAATGACCGCGATATCGATCTTCCGGGAAAACCCCTGGTAAGCGACGGTTGAATCATGAAACCGATCGCAGACGACCGTCTTGCCGGCTGCCAGTGCCGGGGCGATCTGCTCCTGAACATGCTGAACCCGGTCCGCGGCATACAGCATCAGCTCGGCCATGGGAAACAGGCCGTTGTTTTCCGGATCCATCAAAATGGCACGGATCTTTTCTCCGATGCGGGTTCCGCCGGGTTCCCTGGTGACGATGCATTCAACGCCCTTTTGCCTGAAAAAATCGACAACCGGTCCCACCTGCGTGGTCTTGCCCGAACCTTCTATTCCTTCAAATGTTATAAACATAAAACCGCCGCCTCAGGGTTTATCCAGACTGTTTATCCGCCATCAGGTTCCTTTGTAAAAAAACCGCTCCAGCAGCTTATGATAGGACGTCCATTCCGCTCCGGGGTCATGGGATTCCATGAACTCTCTTATCCCGTTGATCTTCGCGTCGATTTCATCCAGATAATTGAGCAGCACCGATTCCAGTGTTTTCGGTGGTTCAGGTGACCCGAGTTCCCGGGAACCGTGGTGGCTGATGATCATATGCTTGAGCAGCAAGGCCGGAATGGGCGGGAAATGATCCATTGCGGCGATTTTTTTTTCAATCAGCTCAATTCCGATAACGATATGGCTGATCAGGCGGCCTTCCATTGAATAATCGATCCGGTTGTCGTATTCGAATTCCTTTGTTTTGCCGATATCATGCAGGATCGCGCCGGCGATGAGCATATCGCGGTCGATGCCGCCGTAGTGTTCCGCCACCCGGTCGGCCAGAAGGGCCAGGGAAAGGGTATGCTCCAGCAGACCCCCGATATAGGCGTGATGCATCTTTTTCGCCGCGGGCGCTGTTTTAAATTGCCGCACAAAATCATCATCATTCCAGAAGGACCCCAGCAGCGCCTTGAGATGCGGGGTCTTAATGGTGTCGGCCAGCTTTATCAGACGCTCCATCATCTGGTCGGGATTCCGACGGGTCGAGGCGATGAAATCCGCGGGATCAAACGATTCCCTGGGAACGGAAACCATGGACTTGACGGTGATCTGCAGGGTTTCCCGATATTGATTGACCGATCCGGTGACATGAACGATGTCACCGGGGACAACGGCCTGGGCAAGGTTTTCCGCATCATCCCACGCCACACCCTTGATGACGCCGGTTTTATCCGATAAAACAAGGGTCAAAAACGGATTGCCGTCCTTTTTCCGGGCCAGAAATTTTTCCGCTACCGCAAACCGGTCATCAATGGTTTCACCTGACCGGATCTGATTTACAAACTGTTTTTTCATTGATACCCCATTGGCGTCCGCAGGGAAGGATATTTCCATACCCTCATATTTCTTGACTTTTCCATGTTTGCAGATTTTATACTGGAGTTTTGATACGGCTTCAAGGTATTATTCCGCAATTTTTAAAAATCGCCCGTTCATTTTCACAAAAAACGTTGATCCGCCCTATGGTGCTGGCGCAATATCACATCCGACGCAAATCAGAAAAGCCCCGTTTTCGGGCGGCGGTCTTTTTCGTCCTGCTTACAGGCATCCTTTTCGGGAACCTGTTGCCGACATATGCCTTTGGATCTTCTCCAAAAAACGTATTTGATAATGCAACCCCCTGGCGGATCGAGGCGGACCAGCTCATCTACCACCGGCAGACCGGCGTTTACACCGGGACCGGCACAGTCGTGATCCGAAAAGACGACATTATCCTCACTGCCGACAAAATCATATTCAATGAGTCGACCATGAAAGCCTTGGCCGAAGGCGATGTGCTGCTGGTCTCAAATGCCGACCGCCTGTCCGGGGATGAAATGGTCATCGACCTGGATGCGGGCACCGGCGTTGTGTCCCGGGGAGAACTTTTTCTGGAACAGAAACACTTTTATATTCGGGGAGACGACATCCGAAAAACCGGAGAAAATTCGTTTTCCGTCACCCGGGGCAGCCTGACATCATGTGACGGTGAAAACCCGGACTGGCGGATCACGGGAACCCGGGTGGACGTCACCGTCGAGGGATACGGCACGGCAAAACACGCCACCCTCTGGGCCCGGCGCATTCCCGTCTTTTATGTGCCTTATATTATTTTTCCCGTCAAGCTGGAACGCCAGTCCGGGCTGCTTCTTCCACAGATCGGATTCTCGGACCGCAAGGGGATTACCTACCTGCAACCGTTTTTCTGGGCCATCAGCCGCAGCACCGATGCCACCTTCTATTATCATCATCTGCAGAAACGGGGGGAAAAAATCGGGGGCGAATATCGCTACGCACTCTCGGACGATTCAAAAGGCACGCTGATGATGGATGGCTTCACGGACCGCCAGATCGATGACGGTACACCCGAAGCCGGCCGCAAATGGGGATATACCGATGACAGGGCCATCCGACCCAACATTGATCGTTACTGGTTTCGGATGAAGGCCGACCAGGAACTTCCCTGGCAGTTCAATGCCAAACTCGATCTTGACGTGGTCAGCGACCAGGATTACCTGAGGGAATTTAACAACGGTTATACGGGATACCGGGACACGGAAGATATTTTCCAATCCCGGTTCGGAAGGGATATCGACGACAAAAACAATGCCGAGCGGGAAAATCGCCTCAATATCAACCGTATATGGACCACATACAGCTTCAACACGGATGTCGCCTGGTATGATAATGTCATCAACCGGCGGCAGGCAGATACGGATCCCACTCTGCATCACCTGCCCAGGGTCGGGCTCTCAGGTCTCAAGCATCCCCTGCCATACAATCCCTTCTATATCGACATGACATCGGAATATACTTATTTTTATCGTCAGGACGGGTTTACGGGCCATCGCGGCGATTTTCATCCCAGACTCTACCTGCCCCTTCACTGGAACAACTATCTGGCACTGGAGCCGTCCGCGGGATTCCGCCGGACCGCGTGGCGCCTGGATCGCCATGATCCCGATCCAACGGAAACCCAAGATGATCATCACCGGGAAATGTTTGATTTCCGGGTGGACTTAAGTTCGGACCTGTATCGCGTCTTTGATGTCAATGCCGTCTCGTTTGAACGGATCAAACACACCCTTGCGCCGAAAGTTCAATATCTTTATATTCCCGAAAAAAATCAAATGGATTTTCCCCTTTTTGATGACCTGGACCGGATCGAAGAAACCCATCGCATCACCCTGTCGCTCACGAACCTGCTCGCACCGGACCGGAACCGGCAAGAGACGGCAGACAGTTATGGGCAAAACCTGCAACAAACCCAACAAGCCGGTCGACCCCTGGCCCGTCTGTATGTTGAGCAGCCCTATGATCTCAAGAAAAACAAATCCGCCGGAACAACTTCTTTTGCCCCGTTATATACGCAACTCGAAATTGACCCGGCGCCGCACCTGTCTTTTCGAACGGATGCCGAGTGGGATCACGATAAAGGAAGGCCGGCCTCTCACAGCATCCGTCTGGGGTTGTCCGACCGATTGGAAAACCGGCTTTTCTTCGAACACCGATACCGCCGGGATGCGGCCCAGACCCTTTACATAGACGCCGCTGTGGCGGTCTCGCCTTCAATACTGATCACCGGCGACTATGAGCGGAACCTCAAGGATCATCAGGATATCAAAAAAAGCGTCGGCTGCCGGTATCGCGCCCAATGCTGGGCATTGATGCTCTCCTTTACCCACGAGGACAATGATAAAAGCGTGGGTTTTATGATCACCCTTTACGGCCTGGGGGATATCGGGACCCGGTAACCGCGGCCCGGGCAAACCGCGGACACGATCATCGTGCCCATTATTATCCGGATGCGAGAATATTTCAACATAACGTCTTGACTTTTTATTTATTTATATTTAATGATAAACCTCGTTATTGATAAGATTGTAAAAAGGCCGATTTTGATCGCTTCATGCGCCCCGAAAGACTCTCGGAGCGAACAATCCGACTTTTTATGAAGCCATCACCATTAATGAAACCGTAAAACCGTTTAATGACAATTGCCAAAGGAGGCGATATGAACAAACTCGAGTTGATTTCCGCATTAAAAAAGGAAGCGGATATATCCAAGTCCGAAGCGGCAAAAATCGTACAGATTTTCTTCGATTCCATGGCCGATGCCCTGGTCAAGGATGAGCGGATCGAAATACGGGGACTTTGCAGTTTTTACGTCAAAAAATACAAAAGCTATGTCGGCCGGAATCCCAAAACCGGTGAAAAGGTCATGATCAGGCCAAAAAAACTGCCATTTTTCAAATGCGGCAAAGAACTCAGGGACCGGGTCAACAATAGTCAGTGATACCCCGGATCGGCATACGGTAGGATTCGTGCCTGCTTTTGACCCCCTGGTTGCCCAGAAACGGGCGGTACGTTTAATGGCAATGGCCCTTTACACCGGCAGCCTCCCCCACGCATTCCTGTTTACCGGACACGAGGGTACGGGCAGGCGCGCCGTGGCGGCCGCATTGGCCATGGCGGCCAATTGCGCGCAGCCGCCCCGGGATATCGTGGACAATGAGAAAACAGACGTGTTGTCCACCCGACCGGATCTACTTCAGTCATGCGGTCAGTGCCGGTCGTGCAAAAAAATCATAGCCGGCAATCACCCGGACATTCATATGGTCGAACCGTCCGGGAAGATGATCAAAGTCGACCAGATCCGGGCGTTGTGCCGGAAATTGGCATTAAAACCCTACGAAGCCTCGACGCGTGTCGCCATCATTGCCGGAGCCCAGACATTGAATCAGGAAGCCGGCAACACCCTGCTTAAAACCCTTGAAGAACCCCCGGAGCGCACCGTCTTTGTTCTAACCGCCCTCCAGACATCGGACCTTCTGCCGACCATCGTTTCCCGTTGCCGGCACCTCCGTTTTGCACCGATACCGCGGAAATTGCTGCGCCGCTATCTGGAAAACCATCTCGGCATTGATTCAATAACAGCGGATGTCATCGCGTCAATGGCCGACGGCAGCATGACACAGGCCCGCAGGATGGCGGAAACAAACTGGCCCGAACAGCGAAAACGGGTCATCGACCGGATGGAATCCATGACTTCGCCCGGGGAACGGCTGGTGTTTTCGGAATCCTTATCCAGAAAAAAAGAGCAACTTCCCGAGGTCTTCGGCATCATGCAGTCATGGTTGAGAGATCTGATTGTCAGCCGAATCGCCCCGGCAAAAGTCATTCACCGGGATTTAACCGATAAAATAGAGCGATACGCCCCCCGTCACCGGATAACATCCCTGATATCAAAAATCAATGCGATCACCATCGCCCAGCAGGATATTCAAGCCAACGCGAATGTTCGGCTAACACTGGATGCGCTGATGCTCTCGCTTACCACGGAAGAATAAAACCAATGGATACCATCGTCGGCATCAGGTTCAAACAAGCCGGAAAAATATATGATTTCAAGTGTAATGGTTCCAACCTTAATACCGGTGATCCGGTCATCGTCGAAACCGACAGCGGTCTGGCACTCGGATTTGTGGCCCGCCCTCCCGCCCCCGCGGACGCTCACCAGACCGACACGGTATGCCAGAAAGTCCATCGACCCGCAAACGACGACGATCTGATAAAGATCGGTAAAAACCGGGAAACGGAAAGCAAGGCATACACGTTTTGTCGCCAATGCGTCCACGAACTCGGCCTTCCGATGAATCTTTTCTGCACGGAATGCGCCTTCGACAATAGCAAACTCACTTTTTTCTTTACGGCCGACGGTCGGGTCGACTTTCGTAAACTGGTCAAAATGCTCGTCAAGGAATTCCATACTAAAATCGAAATGCGCCAGGTCGGCATCCGTAATCAGGCCAAGATGTGCGGAGGGATCGGCCGCTGCGGCAGGGAACTCTGCTGCAAAACCTTTATGATCAAATTCGATCCGGTATCCATCAAAATGGCGAAAAAACAAGGGCTTTCCCTGAATCCGACCAAAATTTCAGGGGTATGCGGCAGACTGATGTGCTGTCTTACCTTTGAACATCATGCCTACCCGCCATCAAAAGCAAGCCGTGAAACACCGGAAAATCAAAACCGGACAATCAATAGAGAAGAAAGCCTCTCATGACAAAATGTTTTTATATTACGACACCCATATATTATGTCAATGCAAGGCCTCACCTTGGCCACATGTATACAACCATCACCGCAGATGTTGTCCGCCGCTTCCGCCGGATCAGCGGCATGGAAACGTTTTTTCTCACCGGAACCGATGAACACGGCGACAAAATCGTCAAGGCCGCTCAAAAAAACGCACTTGAACCGTCCGTTTACGCCGACCGGATCAGCGGCATGTTCAGGAACCTTTGGCCGGAATTAAACGTGGAATACGATCGTTTTATCCGGACCACCGACCCCGCGCACATCGCCGTTGTTTTAAAAGTTTTGCAGGCTATCCACGAAGCCGGCGATATCTATTTCAGCCAGTATGAGGGACTTTACTGCTTTGATTGCGAACGCTTTTACACCGAACGCGAACTGACTGACGGCAAATGTCCCGATCACGGCACCCCGCCGGAAACAATCCGTGAATCCAATTATTTTTTTAAAATGAGCCGTTACCAGGACTGGCTGATCGACCATATCAAAACCCACCCGGAAATGATCCAACCGGAACGATACCGCAACGAAGTGCTTTCGTTTCTGCGGGAACCTTTAGAGGATCTGTGCATCTCCCGCCCAAAATCCCGCCTGAACTGGGGTATTACACTCCCCTTTGATGAAAACTACGTGACATACGTCTGGTTTGACGCGCTCATCAACTACATCTCCGGGCCGGGTTATCCGGACGGCGAACTTTTCAACAAATTCTGGCCCTGTGCCAATCACATCATCGCCAAGGATATCCTCAAGCCCCATGGAATCTACTGGCCGATCATGCTCAAAGCAGCCGGGTTGCCCGTATACCAACATCTGTATGTCCATGGTTACTGGAATATCGATGACAGTAAAATGTCGAAAAGCATCGGAAATGTCGTTGATCCCCTGTATCTGACATCCGCCTACGGCACGGACGCCATCCGGTATTTTCTGATGCGGGAAATGGTCTTCGGCCTGGATTCCAACTTCTCCGAAGACGCCCTGCGTCAGCGGATCAACTCGGATCTGGCCAATGATCTGGGTAATCTGTTTTCCCGGATACTGACCATGGTTCATAAATACTGCGGGGCAGCCGCACCCGATGTCGATCCGGATGTGCGCACCGGAAAGCGGGCCGATCTCATGGAACCGGCCCGGACGGCCATTGGCGATTATTGCACGGCTATGGAAAATCTGGAAAACCACAAAGCTCTTTCCGCAGTCTGGAATTTTATCTCCGTCATGAATAAGTACGTGGTGATCAACACGCCTTGGGAACTGGCCAAAACCGATAACGGCCGTGCACGCCTGAATGAGGTTATGTACAATCTTTTGGAAGGCTTGCGTATCATTTCCGGGCTGCTCTGGCCCGTCATGCCGAAGACAGCGGATAAAATCCGAAAAATCCTCGGCCTGCCCGAAACGGGTCTGTATGTCACCTTGGAACAGATCAACACCTGGGGCGGTATTGCGCCGGGAACCGCGGTAGGCCAACCCATCGCCCTCTTTCCCAGAATCGACAAAACCGATGCGCCCGATGCCCGAAAAGCAGATGGTGATGCGGCTTTGGCAAAAAACACATCTGATGCGAATCCGGCAACCACATCGTCCACGACAGGCATACCGGACACGGTTGCCCCGATTTCCATAAAATCGGAAATCACTTTTGATGATGTCGCCAAGCTCGATCTGAGAGTCGCCACGGTGGTGGCTGCCGAAAAAATACCCAAGGCGGATCGCCTGCTCAAGCTCTGCGTGGACCTGGGAATGGAAACCCGTAACATTGTCGCCGGAATCGCCGAAAGCTACACCCCCGAGGAGATGGTAGGTCGCCAAGTGGTGATTGTGGCCAATCTCAAACCCGCCAAACTTCGTGGAGTGGCGTCCCAGGGGATGCTCCTTGCCGCAGTCTCGGATAAAGGGGCCGCGGTCATCACCACGGAAAAATCGACGGCGCCGGGCACGATCGTTAAATAGTGCCTTAAACCTGAAAACCTATCGAAAAAACAAGATATTTTTTTGGAATCTTTAAAAAGACGGAATGGATTTCTTAACTCCGGATTCCAGCTTATCGTTTATCGTCCCCGTTTTCCGCGGACAGGTCGCCATGGACGGTTTACGAATCCCGCATCGCCCGTTGATTCCTGCAGCATAAAATGATGATGGAATCTTATCAAGGATGGTGACAACATGTTTTTAAAAGACAGGGATATCCGGGATCAACTTCTGATCAAAGACCGGGCCATCGCTTCCTCCATCCAAGGCATCGGCATCGGCGATCTGGAAGGCAATATCACCTATGTCAACGACGCGGCTCTGCGCATGTGGGGAGCTTTAGACCCATCCGAAGTCCTGGGCCGCTCCGCCCTGGAATTCGCCAAATCCCACGAGGAAGCCGTCCGGGTTATAGAAACGATCCTGAAAAAGGGATCCTGGGAAGGCGAAATCGCGGGCTGGCGAAAAGACGGTTCCCCCATCATCGTCCACCTGTCAGCCAATATCGTCTATAATGACCGCGGCGAGCCGATCTGCATAATGGATTCCTTTATCGACATCACCGACCGGAAAAAAATGGAGGAAGAACTCCGCATCAAGGATTTTGCCATTGCCTCCTCCATTCAAGGCATCGGCATCGGCGATCTGGAAGGCAATATCACCTATGTCAACGACGCGGCTCTGCGCATGTGGGGGGCTTTAGACCCATCCGAAGTCCTGGGCCGCTCGGCCCTGGAATTCGCCAAATCCCACGAGGAAGCCGTCCGGGTTATAGAAACGATCCTGGAAAAGGGATCCTGGGAAGATGAAATCGCCGGCTGGCGAAAGGACGGTTCCCCCATCATCGTCCACCTGGCGGCCAATATCGTCTATAACGACCATGGCGAGCCGGTCTGCATCATGGTTTCCTTTATCGACATCACCGACCGGAAAAAAATGGAGGAGGATCTTCGCATCAAGGATTTCGCCATCGCCTCATCCATTGACGCCATCGTCATCGGCGACCTTGACGGCAATATCACCTATGTCAACCGTGCATTTCTGAACATGTGGGGAGATGATGATCCCGAAATGGTCATCGGCAGGCCTGTTATCAGTTTCGCTCGAAGCCGGGACTTCGCACACCAGGTGATCGAAAGCGTAATAAGAGAGGGGAGCTGGTACGGCGAACTCGAAGGGGTCAAAAAGGACAAATCCACGGTGACCGTTCTGCTGGCGGCAAACCTGGTTACCGATGCCGCCGGACGCGCTGTCTGCATGATGGGCACCGTCGTGGACATCACCGAACGAAAAAACGCCCAGAAACAGCTTGAAAAATACAACGAGGAACTGGAAACCCGGGTAGCGGAGCGGACCCGGGCACTGGTAACCGCAAATGAGAGATTAATCACTGAAATAGAGGAACGCAAGGAAATTGAAAAATCTCTGCGGCAGAAAGAAGAAGAACTGCGCATGCAGTCGTTAAATTTGAAGGAAACCAACACGGCACTGAAAATTCTGCTCAAACAACGGGAACAGGACAAGGAAGACATAGAAGAAAAAGTTCTGACAAACATGAAAGAACTCGTGATTCCGTATATCGAAACTCTTAAGAATACAACACTGGACAAAAAACAAAAAGCATATGTCGACATCCTGGAATCAAACATCTTTAATATCCTCTCCCCCTACATGAAAAAACTGTCCACCCTTTATCAGAGTTTCACCCCCATGCAGATCCAGATCGCCGATCTGGTCAAAGCCGGTAAAACCACCAAGGAAATGTCCGAATTACTGAATCTGTCCGACCGGGCCATTGAATTTCACCGCAACAGCATCCGGGACAAGCTCGGCCTGAAGAACAAAAAAATCAACTTAAGATCCTATCTGCTCTCTTTATCGAAGTGATTTCGGCACATGTGCCCCATCTCCGACCCGTATGCCATGCGCACCTGTTCAACCAAAACGCCGCAAAACGGTGTGAAAACGGTTTGACACCGCCCGCTGCTAACGATAAGAATAAAGTATGCTGAAAC
>Ga0351952_1053_pt1 | contig 15440 bp, 16 predicted proteins | sample BONcelT113001H15_FD_205817 | JGI IMG/M metagenome (GOLD analysis project Ga0351952, IMG submission 205817) | Enriched cells from coal bed in the Powder River Basin, Montana, United States - BONCAT cells T11 rep3 HSBNCT.T11.300.1.H15 ... | reverse complement strand
TCATCATTGGGTAAAAATGCTTCATCAATCAGGATGGTTTGCATGGTTTCTCCCGAAACTCTGGTCTCCATCATGGAAAATTCATTCAGTTCAAAATCCAATCTGAATCCTGACTGATCATTTTGAACAATACTGAGCACTTGCGATGCTTTTTGTTCCTCAAGTTTGATGGTTTGCACTGCCCCCTGGGCAAACAGTCCCTGACAGCACATCAGGAAAACAATTAACAATGATATGATGGTTTTCATTTATATAGGTTTTGGCACATGATAATCAGAACAAAATTAAATGAAATATTGCTTAAAAGGATACTAAACAGCAACTCATTGCCATTCATCCCCTGAATCACATTTTGCCGGGCAACCATATCAATGTGCAGGGCTGCCAACACAGATTCCAGATAATACTACCTTTGCACAGTAATGTTCAATTATCAAATAATCATGAATAATTCATGGATAACAACCGTATAAGCAGCATACTACGTAAACCCGACTGGCTCAAAACACGTGTGCCGGCGGGTAAATCATATCTGGGTGTCAGGGAGATCGTTGAAACCAACAAACTGCATACCATCTGTACCAGCGGGCATTGCCCCAATATGCACGAATGCTGGGGCCGTGGCACTGCAACACTGATGATCCTCGGCAACATCTGTACCCGTTCGTGCGGGTTTTGCAATGTGAAAACAGGACGGCCACTGCCTGCCGACTATCAGGAACCACAGCGTGTGGCCGAATCCGTGCGTTTAATGAATCTGAAACATTGTGTGCTGACATCAGTAGATCGCGACGACCTGACAGATGGTGGCGCAGGCATCTGGGTACAGACCATTGAAGCCATCAGGCGTGTCAGCCCGCTGACAACACTCGAAACTCTTATACCCGACTTTGATGGGAAACCCGAACTGGTAGCGATGCTTACGGATGCTGCCCCGGAAATTATTTCGCACAACCTCGAAACAGTGCGTCGGATCACACCCTGGGTGCGAAGCCGCGCCAAATACGACCTGAGCCTGAAAGTCCTCAAAATGGTTGCCGAATCCGGTGTCAGGGCCAAATCAGGCATCATGCTCGGCCTGGGTGAAACCCGTGAAGAAGTGCTCGAAACCATGAACGACCTGCTGGAGGCAGGAGTTTCGGTGATGACCATAGGCCAATACCTGCAGCCAACAAAAAGCCACCTGCCCGTGAAAGAATTCGTTTCACCGGAAGAATTCAATTTCTATCAGGAAGAGGGCCTTCGGCGTGGGTTCAGGCATGTGGAAAGCGGCCCGCTTGTAAGAAGTTCGTATCGTGCTGAAAAACATATCCTCTGAATCTTATGCCTTCTATTGAGTTTCGCGACCTTGCCGAAATGGACTACAAAAAGGCCTGGGATACTCAGGAATCCCTTTTTGCTGCACTCACCCAACAGAAATATAATGACCAAACACACCATGGAAGAAACTACCCTGACGGATATCTGTTGTTTGTGGAACATCCTCATGTGTTCACCTTAGGCAAAAGCGGTGAGGTTTCGAATCTGCTGGTTAACGAAGACGTTCTTCAGCAACATGGCGCTTCGTTTTACCGCATCAACCGAGGTGGCGATATTACCTACCACGGGCCGGGACAAATCGTAGGCTATCCGATCCTCAACCTTCAGGCATTCGGACTCGGAATCAGGGATTATGTTTTTGCATTGGAACAGGTAATTATCAATACACTCGAACACATCGGAATTGCTTCCGGACGAATTGAAGGTGCTTCCGGAGTATGGCTCGAAACCGGCAAAACAACCCATCAGCGAAAAATTTGTGCCATTGGGGTCAGGGCCAGCCGTGGAATCACCATGCACGGTTTTGCCTTCAACGTGAATACTGACCTTAGTTTCTACCGACTTATTAATCCCTGCGGTTTCACCGACCGCGGTGTGACTTCTGTTGAGCAGGAAACAGGAAAAAAAGCGGATGTTGAAACCATCAAATCCATGCTCAAAGCCGAATTTGCAGCTGTGTTTAAGTCCGAAATTATTGACGGTTTAACTTAGCACTGTCCGCAACACTTCAGGGGATTTCATGTCGTGGAAATCAGGGATATGAAGCCGGTAATACAAAAGTATTTCCTGCAGCAACGTCCTCCTGAGCCGGTTGTCGAGGCCAAAGTTGCCTGGTGCCTGAGGATTTGGCTGGCATAAAGCCCTGAAGAAAGCTGATTCGGGAGGCCCTACAAAATAAGCATGTGCAGGTGCAACATCCCTGAAGCGGCCTTCCGTAAGGTCAAAATAACCGAGGCCCCCGTGTCCTTCCAGTCTGGGGTAAAATCCCAGAAAACGGGTAAGTTCCAGAGAAAAATACAGGTGAAAGTCGCGAAAATCCCCTTCTATCAGCTCGAGCCATTGAACCGAACTGAACAAAAACCCAAACAGTGCCGGATTTGCTTCATGCTCGCGGATCGTTTTTCCCAGCAGCTCGCTGACATACAGCACGATGGCATTCTTTTGCATATTTGTCCGCAACTGCAGCAAGTGCTGGTAAATGGATAAATCGTCCAGAAACTGAAGGTCTTTATTAGGTTTGGGTGTATATACAATCTCGATCAGGTTCAAGGGCATGAACAAAGCCGGCCTGAACCTTGCCCCTTGTTTGAATGCCCCCCTGACCATGAAGGAAACCATACCTGAGGATTCGGTATATATCTTTACAATCAGGCTGGTGTCGCTGTACCTGACTTGCTGAACAACAATACCCCTGCAATGGATATTCATGGGGCTAACGCATCATCAATATCTTTGTGACTAAGGTTTCCAGACCATCGCTGTTGCTGATAAAAACAAGATAAACGCCCGGTGCTGCCTTTTGCCCGCTCATGTTGTTGCCGTCCCAAACGGCTTGTCCTCCCTCGGCACGGGTTTCAAACACAAGTCGTCCGCCGGCATCTGTGATCTTGATCAGGGCATCGCGCACCAGGCCTTTGATGGCCACAGGCCCCTGATAGTTCGGCCGCACTGGATTGGGATAAGCATAAACATCAGAATTGGTTTCCCCGCCAGGTGTTGCAACACCTTTGAACGAAACAATTCCGTTGCCGGTGCCAAAAAACACCTCGCCGTTATCCGTAATACCTATACTGTTGACAAGATTCGACAACAAAGGGCTATTGTCGGTGGTGAAATGATGCACCTGCTCGAGCCCGTCTTTCGACATCAGAAACACCCCGTTCTCGGTGCCAAACCATTTCTTGTTTGAGCCATCAACAGCAATGGAAAGTATTTTTTCGTTTCCAAGGAGAATATCTGCCTGTCCTGTCCCATCGTTTCTGGGAACAAGTATCTGCTGGGCATCAAAATTAGCTCCCTGTTGAAAAATACGTTCGGAATTATAGAACACCACCGGCCCTGCATCTGTTCCTACCCAAACCGCCCCATCCTGATCAAGGGCCATCGAAAACACCTGATTACCGGGTATCTTTCCGCTACCTTCTGCTGAGGTTAGTATGCGCACACGGTCATCAGCCGGATTATCAAGGGTATTCATGTCATTAAATACCATAATGAATCCTTCTTGCCGGCGGATAATCCACTTGTGGTTGCTGCGGTCAACGATCATATTGGCAATGTCAATACCACTGGCCGCCGCCCCAAGATTAAATGATTTCCACTGTCCGGCAGTAGTGCGCACCGAAAGTATGTTGGTCGCACCCGTATTTGCCGCCCACAGGTTGCCAAAACTATCGAAGCCCAATCCACTGATATTAATCAGGTTGGGGTCGGCTACCCAGGGTTGCAGGCTGCTGTTGTTCTCAGAATAGACGGCAGATAGTTCATTGTTTGTAAACTCTATTACGCCTTCCTGCCAGGTACCAATGTAGGCTTTTTGTCCTCCGGGGTCAATAGCTACGCTTACAAAATCCGAAATTGAATCAAAAGCAGCTGTATTAAGCCTGTTATGGGTTTTCCAACTGCTTCCGTCCCACGAGAACACACCGTCAACCATGTATAACTTTGCCCAGTTGCTGGCCCTGCCTCCGGCGGCCACCCACACCTGCTCACCACGGGCTTTAAGTTCATACACATTGGTTGTTCCGGGACCATTAGGCATAATAAATTCGCCCGAAAAACCACTGTTAAATGCCCTGATCAATCCCGACCGTTTGTCGCCTATCCAAACCTGCTGCTGGTTATCAAGAGCCGCCGCCAAAGGCTCGATTCCCTTGCCATCAGGCGAATAAATATTCTGCACAACATTAAGCGTTGGGTCAATAAGCTCAACAGTGTAGTTGTTCACAATCAGCAGGCGGTCGCCTTGTGCACGCAGCATTGCGCGGAGCGAGGTGTTCTCCTTGCGGTAATAATCCCATGCGTTGCCGTCGAACACAAACATGGTATCGGCATTAAAAGCATTTCGCGAATAATTCAGGAACAATTTGCCCGAAAAAGACTCTGCCTGATTGTAGGAAAGGTTGGGATGCTTCAGCCTCAGATCTTTCGTCCACTGATTGTAATCGGCCAGGTTGGGGCTGTCGAGCGAGGCATAATAAACTCCTGCCGAGGTTGCCGCAAACAGTTTACCGTCAAAAACTGCAATATCGTTCACGTTAATGTAGCTGCCCTGTGGACCGATCAGGTAGGTATCGTGTATTTCGTCGCGCTCTAAATCAAGCACCACAATACCAAAACCACATGCAAGGTAGGCATACTTGCTGTGTAACAACACATTGTTAATTATCTTGTTGCCAATCAGATCTTTATCGCGGATATCCCGGATGTTTGTGATTCCGTTTTCACGAATCAGGTCAATATTGGTATTCCGGTAGGCTACCACTAATGTTTTATAGGTTTCACTGTACCTGATCGAACCTACACCTATGTCGTTCAGCCCATTAACCTTGTTGAGCAGTTTAATGCTGTTGTCCTCAGTATTGTACACAAAAAGGTCGTAGGGTGTGGCAGCGTAGGTTTGGTTTCCAACTACCTGAACATCAATCACCCGCTGATAGGGCAGATGGGTGCGCCAGTCACCGATTCTTACCGATTGCGCCAATGAAACTGTAGTCGCAAAGAATATTAATGAAAGGAATATAAGTACTTTCTTCATGCTCGTTTGGTTGTTACTGAGGTGGCAAAGATTCTGAAACATGTTAATAACTTCACTTGTTGGATTTTATTGCCCTTTGGGCAGTTCCTGCGGGCTTTATCAGGCATTAGTAGAGTGTCAGATACAAGCCGGCTGAAATATTGAAAAAGTTGATGCGCCTGTGGTCAGTCCTGATGCCACTTGCCGTAAGAAATCCATAAGCCGCATGGGTTTCTTTCATATCCATGGATAATAAGAAGTTAAGATAAGGATGCACGTAAAAGGCAGCCTCCACACCCATTCCGTAAGCAAGGCTCAGGTCGCGTGATTCGGTAATCTCGTAATAGGGCGGACCGGCAAGAAAATATTCGGGTTTGTATAATTGGTAGGGTGTTCGTGACCACATCGGCCCGACACTGCCGCTTACCGACAACCGAACCTCTTTCCGGTGCAGAAAACCATACGAAATACGCGTAAACAACCCAATCAGCCTGTAAGGATCACTCCGGATGTAGAGGTCCTGCAAAAATGGGTCGTTGAGCACCTTGGCGGCACCAAGAGATGACACATCAACAGGATGCTGAAAAACTGAAGCTTCCAGACCAATGCTTATCTGCCGGCGCAAACGCCAGTCGAATAATGCGGACAAAGCCAATCCTGGCTGCGTGAAGCAACCCTTCGAAAGGTCGTTTGAGGTATAATCAAGCACAGGGACACTTAAGCCGGCCGAAAAACGAAAATGCACCATATCTGCCGGTTGGGTTTCAGTTTGCCCGATACCAACCATGTGCAACAAAACAATTAAAAAAGTAAGATACTTCATGAAGCGAAGGTATAAAATATGTTGCAATGCCATCTTAGGCCTTTGCCTGAGATTATTTGGATGATGAACTGCCAAACCTAATCATATCTGAGTTGTTTATGTTTTATGTACCTTGCACAACAAATTGCTGATAATTCATGATATAAAACTATACACATGAAAAAAGTATTGTTTACCCTGCTGATTCTTTTGCTCATGCTGCAAACTTCACTTGCACAAACCAACGGAAGTTTTCTGTTCGAGGACATCAACCGGAGCTATATTGTGTATGTGCCACAGCAGGAAAAAGACGGCGAAGCCTATCCCCTGATGATCGTCTTGCATGGGTTTACGCAAACCGGCCAGGCAATCATGAACTACAGCGACTTCAATACTTATGCTGAATTGTATGGTTTTGTGGCAGTTTACCCCAACGGTGTTGGAAACTCCTGGAATGTTGGCGTTGGCGGAGGCTCCACAGCCAATGATGTCGGATTTTTGAGTGCCCTGATTGATACACTGAACCAACAGACGGGAATTGACCTGAACAGGGTGTATGCCTGCGGATTTTCGAACGGCGGATTCATGAGCTACAGGCTTGCCTGTGAACTCAGCGACCAGATCGCAGCCATCGGGCCTGTGGCCGGCGTTATGGTGAATGCTGCCTATGATGCCTGTGCGCCGGGCAAAGCAGTTCCGGTAATACATATTCATGGAACCAGTGATTTCATTGTCAGCTATAACGGCACCTCCGCCAACAAGTCGGTATCGGCTGTTCTCGAACTATGGACACAAAATAATGAGTGCGTTCCGGAGCCGGAAGTGGTTGACCTTCCGGATCTGGTGCAGGAAGGAAGTACGGTGCAGCAGTACACATGGTCGCCTTGCCTGGCAAACACGGAGGTTGTGCACCTGAAGGTGAACGGCGGCGGACATACCTGGCCGGGTGCCATCGGGAATTCGGGCATCGGAAACACAAATCAGGACATCATTGCCAGCGAAGAAATCTGGAAATTCGTCAGCCGTTTCAACCTCGACGGTCTTACCGGATTGCAGCAGACCGGAGATCAGAATCATCAACTTCAGTTGTTCCCCAACCCTGCAACAGATGGAAAAACGCTTGTAACACTCCCTGTCGGAAAAGGATATGCAAGCATACACCTGACCAACCTTCAAGGCCTCAGTCTGAAGGAATGGACGGTTGAATTGCGGCATGAAACCATAGAACTATCCTTGCATGGCTTTAAAACAGGAGTCTATATCCTGCATGTGCAGTCAGGCAGGCAGCGGTTTGTCGAAAAACTGATGATACTGAATTAGCATCAAAACCCCTGGCGTATATCCTGTTACGGCATCGTAGGTTTGCTGCTTCCGGATGCATATCTATAATTTTGTTTTTTAGTGTTTTATGAGATATCCGAACATATAGAATCAGTCAAAGTCACTCATTTTATTGTCTTATATCAATAAATATATTATTTTTGATCAATAAATCTGTAGAAATTTAATTGCCAACATTCAGGTTTCAATACAACACATGGAATACCCGAAATCACAGGTTTGCAAGAGTTGCGACAACTGCAATGAAAAATCCAAGACCTTCAGTGTCCTCAGTGATGCTGAGTTGCTGATTCTGAACAGGGATCGCTTCGAGGTTGTTTTTGAGCCGGGCCAGATGGTGCTGAAACAAGGCGCGCCGGCCACTCATTTCGTCAGTCTTACAATGGGTATGGCAAAACTTTACCTTGAAGGGTTCGACAAAAAAAAGATTATCCTCGAGATTGTAAAACCCTGGAAGCTTTTTGGCGGGCCGGGCATCTTCACCGACATGCGCTACCACTATTCTGTGGCAACAATAACCGAATCGGCAGCCTGTTTTATACCTGTGGAAAACGTGAAACAACTGATCAGGTCAAACCCGGCCTTTGCCGAATCCATGATCGTGCACAGCAGCATGAATGGTTCGCGAAACTTTGAGCGATTGCTTAGCCTGACACAAAAGCAAATGCCCGGCAGGCTGGCCGATGTGCTGTTGTATTTAAGTCAGGATGTGCACCAGACCCTGAAGTTCAACCTTTCCATTACACGTCAGGAAATTGGCGAACTATCAAACATGACCAAGGAAAGTGCCACACGCATTCTTAAAGATTTTGAAAACGAGGGCATCATCAGGCTTGAGGGCAAGGAAATTGAGGTGTTGCGCATTGACACCCTGCGCGAAATCAGCATCAGGGGTTGAGGGTTTTTCTTGTAGTCATGATCCTGTTTTCTTCACAAATCGCCCGCTGCCGCGCGATTCCCATCGCGTGGCTTTCGTAACATTTAACTCAATCAATTTCTTTATTTTTACGGCTCTTATAGCAAATGAAAAGCGTTTATCCATTGCCACGCTAAAGATTCTCGCGGCAGCGGGGGTTTCGCTTAGTTGCAGTTTTCTATCGATTTGATAAGTAACCTGTTTGATTATCTTTGTTTAGTATTAAGGCTGAAATACGCGCCATCGGGGATCGTTTTGTTTTTATTTACTCTATCTTAATATGTATATATAAATTGGTACTATCTGGTTTTGGGGTATAATGCCTAAAGTGATAGAGTTTATTTTCCTTATCAAAATCCTTTTTCTTGCCTTTTACTGATCGATAACTAGCTCTAATAATAAAAGTTGTATCATTAATAATAATTCCTTCTCTAATGTAACATTTATGCATCCCTCCAGGGGATGGATACCACTTTTCAAACTTAATAATACTATCATTTATTTGAAATAAGCCGCCTGCAAATCGACCTTTCCTGGCATATAGAATATGCTTTTCGTTAATTATGTCTCGGTGAAAACTACTCTTCATTGTTGCAGCATGGTAACGACCCCCGCGATATGATACTGAACCATCTCTATAGAAAAAGTAACCAGCGTGCAAAAACGAATCAACACCAACTGTATAATAAAAACCATCTATTCTTAATTGATTCCCAATATAAGGCCGCTTTTCCATCGATAAGTGATAGCTACACGATGCCATTAAAAATACACTGACTAAGATAAAATAAGTTCTCTTTACCATAAACTATAGGGATTACTAGTTCCAACCCTAAAATAGCTTTGTCTGTTATTATTAAGCACTTTAAAATGAGGCGAACCTATTAAATTGTGAATCCGCCCGCTGCCGCGCGATTCCCATCGCGTGGCTTTAGTAACATTTAACCCAATCAATATCAATTTATATGCTTTTACGGTTCTTATAGCAAATGTAAAACTTTTTGCTTGTTGCCACGCGAAAGATTACCTTCGGTGAGAGAAGTTCGCGCGGCAGCGGGGGAATGACAGAGCGGGGAGAGGATCGTGCAGTCTTGATTTTTTGGTTCTTTTTATCATTAAAAAAGAACAAATGAGAGCTATGCCTTTTGGGGCTCATCTGATTCTGAAACTGAGCTGTCAGACAAACATCAATTCTTCAACCGGCATGTATTACCCAAATACCTTGATGACGGTTTGTTTCATAAAATCTGTATGCTCTGCAAAGCTTTTCAACAACCTGAGCTGACCTTCTGCACCCCGCTGCCGCGCGATTCCCATCGCGTGGCTTTAGTAACTCTTAACTCAATCAATATCATGTTCATTGCGGTTACAGCCTTAGAGCAAATGTATAACTTTTTGCTTGTTGCCCTGTGAAAGAATTGCGCGGCAGCGGGGGGTAAAAGAATTGCTCAGCAGCGCTGGGGCTCATGTTTTAAAACTAATCATTTATTGAATATGTTGACCAACTGATTATTAAACTGGTATACCACTTTCAATAATTTTCTTATGAACGGATGTTTGCTTTTCTATAGTCACGTATGATTCGGCTTCGTCTCATGAGATCGCTTCGCTAAGTTGCAAAACCATGCCACTTGGGGACACAAACTATTTAGGGCACAAACTTATTTGTGCTATCGGGTTTGGGGCTGAAAGACTTGAAGTGATATACTTCATTGCGAGATTCAATACTTGTTTTTTGTCCTCCTTGCATTCGATAAAACTCAATTATCTTAAATGTGGTATCATTTAAAATTATGCCTGAACGAATGTAAGATTTAAAGGGAGTCTGAGATGGATACCATCTCTCAAACAAAAGTTCGTTGTCCATGGCTTTGAACGTGCCCCAATAATACTTCACATTTTTTACACAATTATAGTGATCCCCATTACTGTATTGAATCTCATGCAAATACAATTCATTGGTTGGAAAAGAACTTCCATATAAAACAGTTCCATCTTTATAAAAAAAATAAACTGTATAGTAACCAGAGATATATTCGTTGTAATAATAACCATCGGTTCTTAATTCTGACCCAGTATATGGCATTTTATATAATGATAAATAATGACTACATGAAGTTGTTAAAATCAAACTGAATAATATGATCGAAGCCTTTTTTACCATAAAGTATAAGGATTACTTGTTCCAATTCTGAAATAGCTTTGTCTGTTATTATTAAGTACTTTAAAATGAGGCGAACCTATTAAATTGTGTATCCATCTATTTTGAATAGTGTGTCGAATACCTTCAGAATTTGCTCCATATTGGTAATTTCCATAACCGGCCTCGCTGCCGCGCGATTCCCATCGCGTGGCTTTAGTAACTCTTAACTCAATCAATATCATGTTCATTGCGGTTACAGCCTTAGAGCAAATGTATAACTTTTTGCTTGTTGCCCTGTGAAAGAATTGCGCGGCAGCGGGGGGTAAAAGAATTGCTCAGCAGCGCTGGGGCTCATGTTTTAAAACTAATCATTTATTGAATATGTTGACCAACTGATTATTAAACTGGTATACCACTTTCAATAATTTTCTTATGAACGGATGTTTGCTTTTCTATAGTCACGTATGATTCGGCTTCGTCTCATGAGATCGCTTCGCTAAGTTGCAAAACCATGCCACTTGGGGACACAAACTATTTAGGGCACAAACTTATTTGTGCTATCGGGTTTGGGGCTGAAAGACTTGAAGTGATATACTTCATTGCGAGATTCAATACTTGTTTTTTGTCCTCCTTGCATTCGATAAAACTCAATTATCTTAAATGTGGTATCATTTAAAATTATGCCTGAACGAATGTAAGATTTAAAGGGAGTCTGAGATGGATACCATCTCTCAAACAAAAGTTCGTTGTCCATGGCTTTGAACGTGCCCCAATAATACTTCACATTTTTTACACAATTATAGTGATCCCCATTACTGTATTGAATCTCATGCAAATACAATTCATTGGTTGGAAAAGAACTTCCATATAAAACAGTTCCATCTTTATAAAAAAAATAAACTGTATAGTAACCAGAGATATATTCGTTGTAATAATAACCATCGGTTCTTAATTCTGACCCAGTATATGGCATTTTATATAATGATAAATAATGACTACATGAAGTTGTTAAAATCAAACTGAATAATATGATCGAAGCCTTTTTTACCATAAAGTATAAGGATTACTTGTTCCAATTCTGAAATAGCTTTGTCTGTTATTATTAAGTACTTTAAAATGAGGCGAACCTATTAAATTGTGTATCCATCTATTTTGAATAGTGTGTCGAATACCTTCAGAATTTGCTCCATATTGGTAATTTCCATAAAAAGCCTCGCTGCCGCGCGATTCCCATCGCGTGGCCATAGTAATTTTAACCCAATCAATATCATGTTCATAGCCGTTTAGCCTCTTATAGCAAATGTAAAACTTTTTGCTTGTTGCCACGCGAAAGATTACCTTCGGTGAGAGAAGTTCGCGCGGCAGCGGGGGGAATGACAGAGCGGGGAGAGGATCGTGCAGTCTTGATTTTTTGGTTCTTTTTATCATTAAAAAAGAACAAATGAGAGCTATGCCTTTTGGGGCTCATCTGATTCTGAAACTGAGCTGTCAGACAAACATCAATTCTTCAACCGGCATGTATTACCCAAATACCTTGATGACGGTTTGTTTCATAAAATCTGTATGCTCTGCAAAGCTTTTCAACAACCTGAGCTGACCTTCTGCACGCTTGAGGTTGTGCCTGTCGTAGGTTACGGCATAATAGATATCTCCTGCCAGATAATCAGCCAAGAACCTTACTGCCTGCATGTACACCAGTATTAAACCCGAAAAGGCAAGCACATCCTGTTCGGCTTTTGTCAGGGTATCCCCTGCTGTTTCGCGGTATCCCTGCATCAATGCTTCAAAATACTCTGGCCTGAATTCAGGCTTACCGCCGGCAAGCTCCTCTTCATTGGCACTGCAAACCATGGTCCGTACCATATCACCCATGTCGGAAAAAATGTATCCCGGCATCAAGGTGTCAAAATCAACCAGACACAATGCGTTATTACTGTTCTCGCGAAACAGCACATTGTTCAGCTTGGCATCCATATGCATCACCCTAAGAGGAATAGCCGGATGATTTACTAAACTGATGTAATAATCTCTTATCCAATTAAATTGATCTATTTCACTCAGGCAATCAGCAGCACTTTTCAGTCTGTTTGCCGAATCCGTAGTCAGACTGGCTTTCAATTGTCTGACCCTTAAATCAAGATCATGAAAACCTTTTATGGTTTCGTGAAATCTATGCACCGGAGCATCTCTGAGTAAATTGCAGAACATGCCAAATGCCCGTGCAGCCGACCATGCCTGCTGCGGGTCAACCACACGTTCATAGGATGTTGATCCCTGCACAAAGGGGAGCAAACGCCAGTAGGCACCTTCTTTGTCGCGGTGGAAATCACTACCTGAAAGCGTGGGTAAAAATTCAATAATAAAATAGTCCGCATCACGCTTTTTTATTGTTTCAACAGCAAGTTTCCAGTTATGGGCAATTGCTTCAGGTTGCACAAATACAGTTGTGTTGATTCTTTGGAGCAGCCATGCATTTCCTTTCGCTTCTCTGTGCGTTAGTTTTATACTCAGGTTAATCAGGCCTTGGCCATGTCTGACTGCCTTAAAATCAGGCCCGGCAAGTCCAAAGGCATCCAACACACCGGGAGGCACAATCAGTTCCATAGCTCAGCGGGATAAACACCTTGTTCAATCAGTTGATTCAATGCCTGTTGAACAACCGATTTGTCGCTTGCGAACGTAACACCAAACCACGCTTGCTCCACAGGAATGATCATTAGCGTGAATCCGTGTTCCTGCACCATCTCGCTGATGACTACGGGAAGTTGAAACTCAGCATTATGATCCTGTTGGTATTGATTCACAAATTGCCTGAATTTCACATTCATGATCGGAAAAACTCCCTGCGGTATTGCCCAACAGTTCATGCTGACACGGAAATCGGGCGCAAGATCTGTCTGTTTTCCGTCAATCAGCCCTGTAATCCTTCCATCCGGCTCCATACCAATGGATATTGCCTCCACTAGCTCAGAAATGTTTGTTTTCCGGTTTGACAGCACCAGTGCCCGCGATACCCTTCCTTGTCCTGACAAAGTAGCTGAAAGCATGTAACCGGCCATAAGAATATGCTTTTCGTCCGGTGCATGAAGTATTGCTGTGGCCATTGCTTTCAGAACTTCCGGATGGTAATGGTCATCGGCATTAATTACTATCGCCGGGCCGGTGATACTATCTGCTGCCGAAAGCAGCGCATGAGCTGTTCCCCAGGGTTTCTGTCTTACAGCAGCATATTTATTTTCTGATCTGAAATAATCCGGAGGTTGTTGTATCGCTGTTTCAACTAAAATCCTGTCTGCCAGTTGAAAATACCGCTTCAGAAAAACATCCCTGTTTTCAGGACTGCAAACGATAACAACCTTCCCAAATCCCATGTTCATTGCATTGTAAATGGCATAATCCATCAGAAGCTCTCCTGAAGGGCCGAAGCTGTCGGTTTGCTTGCTTCCTCCGTACCGGCTTCCCATTCCGGCGGCCATGATAATAAGCGACAACTGGTCCATGGATTAATAAATATCTGTCAGGGCAAAGTTCTGCTGTTTTGTCTGCCAGGCACCATTGGTAAAATCTGGAAATTGTACCAACTTACCTCCATCTGCTACTGATGCTTCCGACAATGGTGTGATCACACTCCATGCTGCGGATTCATAAACATCTATCGGTAGTTTTTCGTTACGTTTGAGTGCTTCAATAAAGGCATGAACCACAAAGAAGTCCATGCCGCCATGCCCGGCCCCTTGGGCATCGTTGCCATATCGCTTCCACAATGGGTGGTCGAACTTTTCCATCCACTGAGAAGCAGATTCCCACCGGTGTGCTTCCGAAAGTCCTTCAATATGTATGGAACGGTTGATATCCATCCACAGCCCTTTGGTGCCCTGAACCCTGAATCCCAACGAATATGGTCGCGGCAAACTGGTATCGTGCTGCAACAATATTGTTTCACCGTTTGCCGCGCTGATCATGGTGGTGACAATGTCTCCCAGTTTGAAATTGACTTTGGCATTGGGATGATCTTTCCCGCCCAGCTTTACAATATATTCATGCAATCCTCTTGCTTTCGAAGCCATGGACGAGAGCGCCACAAAACGGTTGCCTGCATGTATATCAATCATTTTGGACAACGGCCCAATGCCATGTGTGGGGTAAAGGTCGCCATTACGGGTGATGGAATGTTGCGTGCGCCATTGGGCTTCGGAAAAGCCTTTTTCGCCAAACTCTACGCCTCCCCCGTAAGGCTGTTTTCCATCATTGAATTTTACTTCGCGCAAATCATGCTGATATCCTCCCTGCAAATGAACCAGTTCGCCGAAAATGCCCTGACGCACCATGTTAAGCACCGCCAGCACATCACGTCTGTAGCATACATTTTCGAGCATCATATACTGCATTCCGGTTTGCTCCGATTTCCGCACAACATCCCAATGCTCGTCAACCGTGGTGGCCATGATTACTTCGCAACCCACATGCTTGCCGGCATCCATGGCTTCCATAGCCATAGAGTAATGCCACTCCCAGGGTGTGGCAATCAACACGGCGTCCAGGTCAGCGCGTGCGAGCAGATCGCGATAAGCATATTCACTGCCTGTAAACACTTCAGGAACAGACTTTCCTGCATTTGAATAAAGGGTTAAGGCATCATCGAGCATCAGCTGTTGGGTGTCGCAGATAGCCGGCACATCGGTATCATCGCGCTGAAGGCACAGCCGCAGCAACTCCTGTCCGCGTAATCCCGTGCCGATGATTCCCAGATTTATACGGCTGTTGCTTTTGCCAAAAACGATCCCTGAAGGCAAAAACGTGAGCGCACTACCGGCAATTAGACTTGTCTTGAGAAATTGTTTTCTGTTCAGCCGACTCATATGTTTTTTTATGCAAGATACACAAGAATGCAAAATCCTGCATTAGGAGCATAAAATGTTATGCAATTCAGATAACCCATAATGCGATCTTGTCCGGATAAAAGATTGCTTGTTCAATAGTCCGGAATACTCCGGTCATCCTGATTGGCCTTGAATACCAGCGATTATCTTTTGATGATGGTAAAACCATGACAAACACCACTATTGTATGTGATCATGCAGGTATATGGCCCTGAAGCCAATCCATTCAGCGATACTTTTAGTGGCACATCTGAACTGCTTACCCTGCGCTCGGCAACTGTTTTTCCTTACACTATTCAAAC
>Ga0351952_1046_pt1 | contig 15936 bp, 14 predicted proteins | sample BONcelT113001H15_FD_205817 | JGI IMG/M metagenome (GOLD analysis project Ga0351952, IMG submission 205817) | Enriched cells from coal bed in the Powder River Basin, Montana, United States - BONCAT cells T11 rep3 HSBNCT.T11.300.1.H15 ... | reverse complement strand
TTGCTGGGATGCCCCACATTCATGGCGCTGGAGATGCAGTTGCGCGAGGGTTCTATTTTGTCGTAGTGGCCGGTAGAGAGATATTTCGGGAATTCGTCGTTTTCGTTGACGGCTATGATGAATTTTTCGACGGGCAGGCCCATCCGCATGGCCAACATACCGCCCATCATATCACCGAAATTACCTGAAGGCACCGAGAAGGTGATTTTTTCGCCTTTGGCAGCCAGGCGGGCATAGGCATAGAAATAATACACGGCCTGGGGAATCAGTCGCCCGATATTGATGGAGTTGGCCGATGACAGGTTGAGACGGGCAAGGCCGGGGTCGGCAAAAGCCTGCTTGACTAAGGCCTGGCAATCATCGAATTTTCCATCTAAGGCCAGTACCCTGATATTCTGGCCCAGCGTGGTCATTTGTTTCCGCTGCCGGTTGGTTACTTCTGCTTCAGGGAAAAGGACTAAGGCTTTTATCCGGTCGAGCCCTAAGAAGGCATGCGAAATGGCGGAGCCGGTATCACCTGAGGTGGCAGTCAGAATTAACAGATTACGGTTTTCGGCCTGCAGGTAATGGTTCATCAGCCGCCCCATCATGCGTGCTGCAAAGTCTTTGAACGATGCGGTGGGGCCCTGGTCGAGCCGCATCACATATTTGCGTTCGTAAACCGGCTCAAGGGGGACATCAAAATTATAGGCATCCTTTAAGAGGGCTTGCAGGGTAACAGCCGGCAGTTGTCCTTCAAGGAATTTCCCGATTACCCTGAAGGCAATCTCAGGATAGTCGAGGTGACGCAGTTCGTCGATTTCTTCGCTGGTCAGCCGGGGAATCGCCTCCGGCATGTAAAGACCCCGGTCAGGTGCCTGCCCCTGCAGGAGGGCGGCCGGGAATGTGACCGGGGGCGATTGCAGGTTGGTGGAGTAAAACAGCATGGCCAGTTATTTAAGTGTGGCAGAAGATGCCCCTCCGGCAGAATACTCGGGTGAGGTGGCAATGATTTTTTTCCCGTTCAGTGAGTCGAGAGCCTGTTCCAGGTCGCGGATGACATCGTCGGGGTGTTCGCCGCCCACGCACAGCCGGATGAGGTTATCGGGGATGCTGGCTAACTTGCGTCCTTCTTCGCCCTGCTGCGAATGGGTGCTGATGGCCGGGATGGTGGCTACGGATTTGATTCTTCCCAAGTCGGTGGCACGGTAAATACGCTGGAAAGCATCGAAAACGTCGCGTGCATTTTTAGCACCTCCTTTGACGCAGAACGACATCAGGTGCCCGTAACGGTTTACTTTGCCTCCATAGCGGGGGTCGTACTCCGAGTCGGCCAGCCACAGGTATTGGGAAGCAAGTGGATGGAGGGGGTGGGAGGGAAGCCCCAGGTATTCCACTTTTTCGACGGCCGGGTGGGATTCGAGGAATTCAGCCACCTTTTGGGTCGACAGGCTAACCAGGTCCATACGGGTGCGTATGGTCCGCATATCGTTGAGGGCCAGGATGGCATTCATGGCCGAAATATTGGGGCCATTGTCGCGGTTTGGAAGCAGTTTCAGATAGGTGCAGAAATCGGCTTTCATTTCGTCGTTGTCGATGTTCGAAACAATGTTTTTGCGGGATATCACGGCACCGCAAATCGAAAAACCGCTGGTCGAAAGGGACTTGGTTACGCTTTGCACCACAATGTCGGCTCCGTGTTGCAGGGGGCGGAGCAGGGCCGGGGTTGCCACCGTCGAATCGATAATGAGCGGAAGATTATACTTGTGTGCGATGGCCGCAACATTTTCTGGCGCAGAACAGCAACGACAACCCCGACAGGCTTTGTGTTTCGCTCGAAACCGCACATCCGGCCAAATTTCCGGAAGAAATCAACCGCCTGCTTGGTTTCGACCCTGAACTGCCCCCCAGCCTGCAGGGCATTGAAGACAAAGCAGAACAATATGGCCATATTCCAACCGATTTTGAGGCATTCAGAGAATACCTCCTTCGTCATTATTAATCCGGACAATACTGAACCAATGAAAATTATTTGCTTCGACATGGAAGGGGTTTTTACCCCCGAGATATGGGTAAACGTATCGCTTAAAACCGGCATCCCCGAACTGATGCGCACCACCCGCGACGAACCCGACTACGACAAACTGATGAAATACCGCATCGGCATTCTCGAACAACATGGCATCACACTGAAATACATACAGGACGTCATCGCCTCGTTAGACCTTCTGCCCGGTGCCCACGCTTTTTTCGACCAGGTGCGCGACATATGCCAGGCTGTGGTGGTCACCGACAGCTTTGTTGAATTTGCGATGCCTTTTATCGAAAAACTCGGACGCCCGCTCGTGCTTTGCCACAACCTCGAAACCGACCACAGGGGCATGATTACAGGCTACCGCCTCCGTCAGCCCGACCCCAAACGGAGAGTGGTGGAAGCTTTCCAGGCGCTGCGCTACAAAGTAATTGGCATCGGCGATTCGTACAACGACATGGGTATGATTGAGCAGGCCGACCAGGGCATCTTTTTTAAGCCTCCCGACAATGTGGTACGGGATTATCCGCAATATCCCGTTTCGCGAGACTATGAGGGGCTGATGGGGATGATAACAGACGCTCTGGCGAATCTCAAATAACCTTGCATTCCCGCCCCACACTTACCGGCAAATAAGTGAAACAACCCTGAATCAATCCCAAACTGCGATTGAATCAACCCTGAGCCGTTCCTGATAAGTTAGAATCAGGGCAGGGGTCAGGCAGTGCAGCACAACGCATATGGCACAACAGGTGCTATCTATCAGACACAAAAAATGTAAGACTTTAACAATCAACCAAAAATCAACGAAAGGGGTTGCCATAATATTAATGTTTCGCCAGATCAGCCACCAGGTACGACACCGCCGTAAATCAACGGAGATGTTTCCTTAATTCCGAAAAAGAACCACAGGGTTATATAGCCCGAACATCTGCAAACAGTTGGCCCAAACACCCATCCAATCAAAAAAATTATCCTCAACAGAACCATAATCCGTATCAAAGTTCATATTTTTGCACCATACCGCGAAAAACAAAAACGAGAGACTCAATCACCTGCACCAAACGACAGCAAAATCAGTTGCGAGTATGCCAACTGCAGGCAACAAGACCAAACATACGAATGAACCCGGAAAACCGAAAAATTGAAATGCCGGCAATCCTGCGCTATTGGACGAAAGTTTGCGGATATTTTTATGAAATAAAACAGATTACAGCAAGAAATTTTATTCCATCATCATTAATTAACTGTATCACAAATCACCCAATTAATCTACTATGAAAAAACCAGGATTTTTTATCGTAACCCTTCTTGCAAGCTGCCTGTACTTAAGCGTGCATGGGCAGGAAGCAGGACTTAAGGCCTACTCGAACTTCGATTTCGTAGCAGGCAACAAAATTTTATTTTTTGATGACTTCAGTGCAGCCAGGATTGGTGATTTCCCGGTTATGTGGAATACCAATGGTTCAGGCGAAGTAGTTACCACGAATAATTTCGCTGGTAAATGGTTCAGGATGAATCCAAATTCAATGACTTTTCTGGATGGGGGACTTAAGTCGGTGGAAAATTTTACCATCGAATTTGATGCCTTTGTAACCAAAAGTGAAGACAACCTTGAAACATTTCAAATCAGCCTGTTTTCGCAGGACCCTGAAATCGGGGGATTGTTCCCATCAGACCTTTTCCCCGGAAAAGATGGAATTGTGATGAATTTTGCCACTGTTTTCGGAAACAACGCCGACGAAACTGACAGCCATCACAGTTACAGGGCATACAACAACAAAACTGAAAAGATACTTGAAGGAAAACACAACAAAAAAGCATTTTTGCTCCAACTGGGTAAAGTATACCGGTTTTCGTTCTGGGTGCAAAAAACAAGATTACGTTTGTACATCAACGAAGAAAAAATATATGATATTCAGCGCGCAATTGCAGACAAATCAAAGATTGAACAAATCAGGTTCTGGACACCGGAATACAGCGAAACCGCGCTGTTCATGTCGAACTTCAGATACGCGGATGCAAGCGAAGACACCAGAAACAAATTCCTGACGGATGGCAAACTCATATCATACGGCATTTATTTCGATTCGGGTAAAGATATTGTGAAGCCTCAATCTTATGGGGCTATCAAAGAAATGGCGGGCATTCTTTCCGAAAACCCGGATGTCAGCGTAAGAATTGCCGGCCATACCGATAGTGACGGAGATGATGCCATGAACCTTGATTTATCAAAACGCAGGGCGGCAAATGTTAAAAAAGCACTGGTTTCGGAATTCGGTATTGCTGAAAACCGAATCACGACCGAAGGCAAAGGAGAGGCTGAGCCAATCGCACCCAACACCAATGCCGAAAACAAAGCAAAAAACAGAAGAGTTGAGTTTATTAAAATATAACCATAAAAACTTTTAAAAATGAAAAAATCATTGATCTTCAATCTGTTGATTTCAGGGTTGTTTCTAATCTCATGCCAGGGCAATGCGGATAAAACCAATGGCGATGCATCAGACAATGATATGCAGGCAACCACTTCGAATGCGGAAAACAAAACCGCCGGGAAATACCAGATTAAAACAGGAATCGTAACGTATACCAGCCAGGTATATGGAATGGACCAGCTAACCATTATCACCTTCGACGATTACGGGAAAAAAGAGGTGACCGATACCTATACCGAAGCCATGGGCGTGAAACTACACAACCGTACCATTGTAAAAGACGGATATTCCTTTAACCTGAATATGGACGAAAAAAGAGGCACCAAAGTGAAAATGGCCGGAACCGGGGCTGCAATCGACTATACAAACCTCACCAGCGAAATCGAACAAAAAATGAACCTGAAAAAAACAGGAAACGAAGCAATCCTGGGGAAAGAATGCGACATTTACAGCTTCGATTACAAGGAAATGAAAACAAAAGGCACAACATCCGTTTATAAAGGCATTGCGCTGAAATCGAAAGTGAATGCAATGGGTATGGATGTTACCCTTACGGCAACCAAATTTGAGGAAAACCCTTCAATCAGTCAGGACATTTTCGAGATTCCTACCGGTTTCGAAATAATTGAAAATTAGAAAGCCACACATTGCCGCAGGCGCATGCTTTTTGCCCTGCGGCATTTCATACCCTGCAATGAAGAAAATATTGACTATCGCAGCCATACTGCTAACCGGAGCAGTATTGCAGGCACAATGCATTGTGCCTATGGCAATTAAAAAAACTATACCAACCGTCTACCGTATATCGCATGTCATTTGCTCCGACGATGACGCTTCGGCTAAAGGCGTTGCCGTATTGTCATTACCTCAGGATAATGCCTGCTACGGCGCTGATTCGGCATATATAACAATCAGTTATGAGTATTTCAACCGGGGAAATTATCCCGGTTCCGAAAGCTCTGCAAATAAAAGCATGGCATTCGAGAAAGGTGTAAACGATAACTATTTACTGACTGTCAAAAATATTCCGGAAGGCCTCCTCAATACAATCGATAAAACGTATACCGGCTGCAGTGAGTTAACGAAACAAATGCTGAAGAATCTGAATTCCTGGTATTATTTCGTCACCTATGACTGTGCCGGGGAAAACAAAACAGGAACAAACAACGCAGGACCGGATGTGCAAGGAAAATTCAGATATACTGACATATACATGATTGCGACAACCCCCATACACATGCAGGATAAGGATATCACGATTATTTTTCATGGAACCTTTAATCATTCAATGGCCATGCATCATGTCAATCAACTTGCAGATGCGTTTGCAGCGCTTGATTATGGCAAAGTTGTAAATCCCGGGCGATAGCAAGGTTTTATACATCCATTGACAGGGTTCTTCAGCACCATCATGAAGCTATTTCTTTAATAAACAAACGGTTAAAATAATATAACAATGAAAATCATTACACTGATTCTGGCTATTTTTTGCGCCATTCATATCAGCGCCCAAAATGAGTTACCTCCTGTTGTAAAAAGCTCAATCCCTGCCAGATACAAGATAACTTACGAGATGTTTGCCAAAACGGGTTTTATCGCTCAGGCTGAGGTAAGCCTGACAATTCCGGCAAAACATTCATGCAACGACGGGCTAAAGGGAGAATGCGAAATAAAAATCACCATGCTTTCTTATGATCGCAGGGAGCAGGATATCATTAACTCCATGGAACAAATGGATCCGTTTGCAAATAAACTCCCCTCAAAAGACAACCATCAACCCGAAGTTAATCCGATGGATGAACTGGTGACTTACTCCGAAACCTATACGGTAGATTTGCCTGGCGGAAGAGGGGCCTATTATATTACGACCCGTACCTGTATTCAGGATCAACACGACAGTTATCAGTCGGTCAGCCTAAGAAGCCTTCAAGGCAATACGGCCAGTGCGGTTGCCATTGATGTGAATGGTGGGGTTGACCCCGAAGAAGCAGTGGCGATTGTGAAAGAACTGTACGGAATTTTGGGCAAAATTGATTTACACATCAGATGAACAGGGCCTTGCGTACGGATGGTGAATTCGGGCAATGAAATGGGAACAGCACCCTCTTGCGGGGCCGGTTCAATTCTTGATAAACTTCTGAACCACAGACCCTGAACTCCCCGTTAAGCGGACGAAATAACAGCCTGGCTTCAAATGATGAAGGTTGATGCCTGTAAGCCCCGATTCATCCCTGAAATAGAGCAACTTCGAACCGGTGTTTGAAAAAATTTCTGCCTGCACATACATACCGCCGATGTAGAGTTTGTCCGTCACCGGGTTGGGATAGGCATGCAAAAAGTGATGTGCTTCATAATCAGGATAGAACCTTGCAGCCCTAAGCAATTTCATCCCACTACTTGAAGCCATGTCGATTTCGAGGCCATAAACCGTTGAGTCGCCGTTTCTAACATGCGTCATGATTACCCATGCTGTTTTGTCACCAAAAGGATCTATATTACTTAAGACAAAATTACCAAAATAAGAATATGAATAACAATATAAAACCTGCTTTCCGCTTTTCATCAACCCGTCGCTGAATACCGTATCACCCGCTAAAAAAGGCCGGACAACGGTTACCTTGCGGAATGTATCCACAACTCCCCCACCGGGCCTAATGTATTGGTAATGGTGAATGTAGGTATTGTCGAGATGCACCAAATACCCCTCCCCCGGCATCACATAAATTTCACTGAAACCGCCGAGGCCACCCCAGGTGTTATTAAGGATAAACGTAATATCCGTCTGCCCATCAGAATCGCAGTCCACAGGGCATTCTAAATCCTTCCACCCCGACTGCCCATATGCTTGGCAGGTTGATTCGGCAAAGACCAGCGTACGCCACCAGGGCCGGCCTTCAACCACACAATACGACTGCCCGTAACAAAACAGAGGGCCGAGCATACTGATTACCAATACAATTGGTAAAAAACAGGCGGAATAAACCTTACACTTTGACATAAGCCGGGAATTAATGGGGTAAAGGTACGTATAAAGAAGCCATATCCGGAAGATGCATCAGATTTATTGATTTCGGTTTAAGATGAGCATGAAGTAGCTAAAAATTCAAGGAAACCTAAGCCCGGAGCAATAGTGTGAATTGATTGCGCGGTAGCAGCAGCGGATAAAATAGAGTCTCATGAAAAAAGACAATAGTGTTCTCAAAGTAAAATAACGCAAATCTTATTTTACTTTCAGGCCGGAAAGTATAATAAAGGGGTGAGACCTTTGCAAATGAGCAGCCCGGAGTTCACTTTCATTTTTATACCAAAATCTTTACCCAATGAGATGTCCGGATACTTTTAAGTGAAATTTTTCAATTCATAAATAAAACCGTATAAAGGAATTTACGGCTATTCACTGAAAAAAAATGGCAAACCACAGAAATGGAGGATTGATCAGGCTGTAAGAATTTGTCCCCTATTTGTCCCCTATTTGTCCACAAAAAGCCAAAAGCCCCTTGCAGTCAGCTGATTACAAGAGGCTTTTTGTACCCGAGACAGGACTTGAACCTGCACATCCGTAAGGATACTAGTCCCTGAAACTAGCGCGTCTACCAATTCCGCCACTCGGGCTTCACAGGGTTGTGGTTATTGGTGCCCAGGACAAGACTCGAACTTGCACGCCCGAACGGGCACTACCCCCTCAAAGTAGCGTGTCTACCAATTTCACCACCTGGGCAGGGATTTGAAAGAACGGGGCGCTGCAGTTTTTGCCGGCGCATTAAGGGAGCGCAAAATTACAAAGTTTTTTAACAAATCAAATGGGGAAAGAAAAAAATAGGCCAAGGTTAATGTTAAGGATTACCAGGTGGCGAATACGGTGGTCCAGAAGAGAAGGGGAACGACGGTGCCCCAGATGATGGCTTCGCGGCGGCGCATTTCGTTGTAACGCTGGTCTTCGTGATATTGCCGCGATTGCAGGTAGGATTCGTATTCGTTGCCCCCTCCGCCCTGGCTGGCAGTAAGGGCTTGCCGGGCCAGGTCGATATAGGCATCAACCCTCGGGTTTTCGGGTGCTTCCTGCTTCACTGTCTGAAAATCCTGCAGGGCCTCTCGGGCCAGGTTCAGATTTAAACGGGCCACCCCCCTCAGCATACGTATTTCGTGCTGATACGGCTGCTTGTCCAATACCACAGAAAAATCTTCCACTGCACCCTGATAGTTGCGAAGCTGCAGTCGGGCATACCCCCGGTCTTTATAAAGCGCCGGATAATAGGGCATAATACGGATGGCCGTATCCAATGCGGCAATGGCAGCTTCATATTCCCCGGCAAGGGCCAGGGAACGGCCCCGGTCGGCGGGGGCTTTATAGTCGGCGGCACGTTGGGCGAAGAGCCCGGCTATGCCCGAAAATGCGAGAATCAAAACAATCCGTTTCATAATGAGATTTTATTGGGTTTATTTTTCATTTCCGGGCATTAGCAGCATAGGCGGTTATAAAAGGAAACTTAAATCCGTGCCGGGTTCAAATTCACGCGGTGCCACGCCGGCCTCGAAAAGACGCATGGGGCGGGCGCCAAGCAGGTCCATCCGGTTGCCTTTCACCTTAAGGAGGGTGGCTTCGCGCAGGCCTGCCACCTTCATTTTCGGGTTCACAATCAGGAATTCCTCGATACGGGCTTCGCGGGTTTCGCCACCATGCCCTTCGGGGTTTTTATCGAGATAATGCGGGTTGATCTGGAAGGGGATTAAACCCATGCAGTTAAAACTCGGGGGTTGAATGATGGGCATGTCGTTGGTGGTCATCAATGTGGGGCAGGCCACATTGCTGCCAGCGCTCCAGCCCAGATAGGGAAGACCTTCCAAAGCCCGGCGGCGGATGGCTTCCATGATACCGGTGCGTTGCATTTCGGCTACCAGATGAAAGGTATTTCCTCCGCCAACAGCCACTGCTTCGGCCTCCATCACGGCGCGTACAGGGTCGGGTTGGTGATGGACACTGTAAATTTCGTAACCAAGCTGCTGGAAAACCTCCTTAACCCGGAGTTCGTAATTGTCGTATGATTTCTGTATGCCTGCATCCGAGAGCGAGACACCGGCATAGGGTACAAAAAGGATACGTTTGACCGGGAAATCTTTCAGAAAATCCTGGATAAACGGGCGGGGCCAGCCTAAGTAAGCCTCTCCGAAATTGGTGGAGTTGCTGATGAGTAAAAGGTTCTTTTGCATCGTAAGGTATTATGGGTTTATAATGGTATAACGGGTCATAAAGATAAGTATTTTCTCGTTAAAGGTACTTTTGCCGGCTACGGCAACTTTCAGCATCAATCCGAAACGCAGGGAGCCAAAATCGCGCGAAACTCCGGCAAGAACAGAATGAGCCGAGGATTCGCCCCCCATTACGCGGTTCACCGCAATTTCGAGTTCAGGGTGACTAAGTGGCTTTAAATAGTCGGCCTTATGGGGCAATTCATAAAAAAAAACATACCCCGTCGAAACCTGATAGCGACCCAACGGGAATATGCCACCCGCATCAACAGTGAAACAGTCGCCCGGCGACAGGGTTGCCTGTATCGACGGGTATCGCCCTGACGTATAAAACAAGGCCGTATCGCCCTCGAAAACTGCGCCCGAACGCGGGATGCGCATCAGCCAGGAGGCATTGGCGTAGAGGTTCCAGCCATGCCTGGTCCTGCGCACACATCCGGCTTGTGCTTCCAGGTTCCAGAATCCGTCGTTCCCGATAAATGCATGCGGGCTGGTAAATGCCACCCTGCCTTCACCGATGGGCAGGCCGGTACCCAGACCGGCATACCACGAAAACCCGGGCCGGTTATTCAGATACTTCAACCTGAGCCTGATTTCGGACACACCCCTGAGTTTGTACCGGGTTTCGATGCCCCCTGCATCCGGGCGATAAATCACAGATTCGTACCAGGGCAGCATGAACCCGACCGCGAATTTTCCGAACAAAGGCCGCTGAATATCAACAAAAGCCCCTTGCCTTTGATAAACTGAAAACGGCAGGCGGGTGTCGTACCGGCCCTGCCCCCCGAATGCTAAAGTTGCATTGGCATAAAAGTAACCGGCTGAAAACGTGGCAAACGGCAGGGTATCGTGGCAGACGGCCCCCGCCTCGAAAGCATTTCGCACACCACCCGGAACACCGTGAACCTGGGCAACGGCAAATCCGGCCCGGCCCCAGATGAGCAGCCACAAAAACAACCACTTCGATATAGAACAGAAAAGGGAATTCACTTTCGGAAAATTACTGTTTTTTAACCAACAACCAAAGTTACATTCAAAAACAAACCTAAGCCCGTAAACATTCAAACGCATTTGGATGGCCCGGGGGTATTAATCGGGCATAACCATTTAAACGAACAAGAATAACCTGCTCATCCACAGTCGAAACAAACCATGTAAACGTCAAGCAGTCTGATAAAAATCAAAATATTCTCTTACCGATAATGTCAAGGCCGCATTAAAGGAAGCGAAGCAGTCCGAGTTTGGCTTTCAGGTATTCCTCCCTGAGCGGGGCATACCAGATGCGGTCGGGGAAGGCCTGGTCAAGGTGGGTTATCACATCTGCCTTGTTGCGTTTTACTCCGTCGGATTTTGTCACAGCCCTTGCTGCGGCTCGTTGCCACCGGGAAGTGGTTTCGGCAGGAAAACCCGCCATCCGCAGGTCTTCCATCAACTTCAGGACTTCGTGCCAGCGACCGGCTCCGGCTAAGTCCGAAAAATAGAAATCAGTGAGGAATGCAAGGGGTTTACGGGTTAACAGCCAAATCGTATCCGGACGAGCAAATTCCTGCCTGCAAACCTCACATCCGTGGTAATGGGAATGGAGCTTACCGCGGTAATGCTCAGCCGAATCGGGCCGGGCAAGTGCACAATAAAAGTCAATCTGATCTGATAAGCGGCTGTAAATAATCTGCCCCCTGTATGTATTCAGCAGCGAATCCATGGCCGGATACTCAAGCGTACAGCCGTTACCCGGTGCCTCTATTGCCAGGGCAGCAGTCGCAGCTTTTGCGCCTTCGGAATAGTGCCGGGCTTCGAATGCGGTGCGTGCCCTGTAGCTGAGGTTATCAAAACGGTAACGGGCATAATGGCATTCCTGTCTCTCTATTCTGAACCTGACTTCTTCGAGCCTGTTGTTCATCGTTTGGCAATCGCCCAGGAACCAAACTACTGCGATGGAGTCGGCCATCTGAAATCTCCGGCGTGCTTCCGGAATCCTGAAATCCCAGAGAAATGAGCCTGTTTCGGATAACAGGCGGTCTACCTGTGCATTGCCGGCATCCATCAGCCATTGGCATATTTCGGAATCAGTCTGGTAATTTTTTTGTAAAACCTGTGAGAGGTAACGGGAACCGGCCAGAAGCATCGAATCGGTGGTATAAAGTGCTGCGCTGTCGCGAATTCTGGACAGGTTCAGGTATAATCCGGCCCTGTCGTACAAACGCATGGCCGAGTCCTCGGCCGGAATTCGTGCAACGGATTGTGCATCAAGCTTACGGACAGCGAGTGCTTCGTCAATTCCCAATTTCCCTTCGAGGTAATGACCTGCTTTAAGCATCGAAAGAGCTGTCGTGATTTTCCGGGTATAAAGGTTTTGTAGAACGGCCCTTTTCGTCAGCGAGAGTTCATTGAAGCGGTCGTATATGCTCAGCCGGGCGGCATATTCGGTAGCCTTCTCCAAAAAAGGAATTGCCTCACCGGGGCGTCCCTGGTTCTGCAGTTCCGTGGCCTTATCGAGGCAGGCATCTGCAAACGATTCGTATACCTCCTTAGCCTTGAAACTGCTCCCGGGCAGGTAGCGGTTCCCCCTTTGATATTCGAGGGCCTTATCAAGATAGGACCCGCTGATTTTCAGATTGCCTCTTTTAACGGCATCCAGAGCCACCGTCAGATAGGCATTAAAAATGCCCATTGCCGGCCGGGCCCGCTGCGTCTTGTAAAGGTCGTACAAATCGTCGGCACCGGAGGCTTCGGCCAGGGTCAATGCATTTTCGAGCAGTATGGCAGCCTGGGCATAGCGGCCCATGCCCATCCATTGTTCGAACGTCTGAAAAGATTTCTGCGAAAGCATGTCAGCAATCTCCTTCAGATAGTCTTCGGGCTTGTCGATCCCGCTGTTTGCTGCAGTGGTCCCGAAAATCTCGCGCACATCGGCAAATGATTCCGGGTTCCATTTAAACAGGGCGATTTCTGTAAAGACCTTGTTATAAAACGGATTCAGGAAACCACTGTGCATCAGCCAGTACCGGTGCTTGTCGAGGATATTTTCAGCGATGGAAACGGGGAAAGGCGGTCCCGCTATGCCAACCTGCTGATTTCGCTCCAAAAAAAGCCGCAGTCTGTACAATTCAACGTCCGTTTCGGAGTGTATTTCTTTCAGTTTGCAAGGGTCCTGTTTTTCGAGGGGGAGGTGAATGCCGTTGAGCAAACGATCCAATAAGACCCTGACCCGTTGGCTTTCAAGGAAGAGCGTCCAGGCTTCGGTGAGATTTTCCTGCTTTGTGGTAAAAAACTGTTTCAACTGCAGCCGTAAATCCGATGCTGCTTCGCACATGGCAAAGTAATCCCTTACCTGATACTGTGCCTGCCGAAAATCTTCCCACCTGCGCTCGTTGTAACGTGGGGCTTGAAAAGTATAATAAAACCCGGCCGGCTGGTGTGTAGCAGTCCACGAAAAACCGGCCATCAAAGAATCTCCGGTTTCTACTTCAACCATCCGGACCACTTCTCCGGAGCCTGCATCATGGATGTTTGCGGTAAAACTGCCCGGAATAAGGAAAGCGGCCATATTATACCCAAGATAATTCGTCGGTCCGTTTGCAAGGCCCATCCATACAGTCGTAAATATCTGCCCGGTAAGCGTATCAACCTTTGTAACGACCTTCAGCGGGAGGGCGACTTTAAATTTGCCCGAGGGGATACCGTTGTCGTTGGCCAATTCGGCCAGGATGAGATTGCCGTATTTAAACCTTCCGTCGATATCCCTTTGACGTGTCAGCCAGAGTGTATCACCGGACAGGGCGGCAAATACCGGCAGGCAGAGGCCGGCCATCATCAAAATCCATTTCAGGTGATTGCGCATGATGGTCTAAAAAATCAAAATATACTCTACCACTTTTTCGTTGCCGGCCTCATCGGTCACTTTCAGATTCAGTGTATTGCGTCCCTTGCGGGCCATTGCATCCCTGAAATACGAAAGAAGATTGTTTTTGGCATCGTATTCCATCAGAATCCAATTACCGTTAAGCGTCGGGACGTATGATTTTATCCCCGAAAACTCGTCTTTAATCCGGATATTTACACGCTCCTTGTTTTTAAGGGGCTGATTGCTGACGAAATTCACGGGACTAACGACAGGTGGCAAAGTATCGGCCATTATGGCATACGTGCCAAAGTCGCGGATGCTGACCGTCAGCCATTCGCCATCCCATTTTCCGCCGGCTGCGGCAGGTTTCCCCTTTTCATCCACCTTCGCAATCAATGCCTGCTTTTTCAGCCTTTCCGGAAGCCTGTCGGGGATAATCCGAAGGGTGCAGGCTTCATGTATCGGTGTATTTGGATTGTGTACCACATGAAAATCAGAATAATAAGCCGGCGGGGCTGGCATGCGGCGGTACCGGAAGTTCACGGTATCATAAAATGCACGCTCAGGGGCTATGAACTGAAAGCCAACGGTATCCCATCGTGCAGATTGTTCGCATGCAAACTGAATATGAGATGGAGACCTGAGCCTGAAGGGTGCATAAACCTCTTTAGCTCCTTTTACCACTAACCTCAATACCGATTCGTTTCCGTAATGGTCGGTTACCACAAACTTCAGGCGATACAAACTATCCGGCAAAAAAGTATACACCCCGTTATCTTTCAGCACCTTGTATATATTGAGCCGGTTACAGGGTGCTTTTCGGGTGTTAACCACCCGCCGGCCGGTAGCCCGGTATTCCGGATAATCGCACAAAGCATTGATGTACCTTGCTTTATCAAAATACAGACGTGAAAACTCAATACCGAATACTTCCACGCTATCGATAAACAACGACATGGCATAAATGCCATTTTTGTTCGGTTCATCGTTCAGCAGATCATGGGCTTTAAGTCCGAACCAGGCACTGCCGGCAATGCTGAGGGTATCGGTTGTCCGCAGCCTGTATTTGGGCCCCCATCCGGCCAGTTCATAACTCACCGGGACCGGACTGCCGTTCACCAGTGAGCCGTGCCCCGCGGGATATGCTTTAAAAAGAAGAAGGGTCGGGCGAATAAAATCCTTTGCCCTGAAACCATAATGCAAAGGATTCAGTGCGGCCTGTGTAGCCGTTTCCCTGACTTCGAAATGAAGATGTGGCCCCCCTGAAGAGCCGCTGTTGCCTGACCAGGCGATGGTATCACCCTTTTTCACAGGGAGTTCATCAGGTTTTAATGATACATCCAGCCGATACGACTGCAATTCGTAGTGTTTCTTCAGGAGAAAGGTTTCAATGTTGCCTTTCATCCTTTGCAAATGGGCATAAACGGTGGTGTATCCGCCAGGATGGTTGATATACAAAGCTTTGCCGTATCCTGAAGGAGATACGGCGATACGGGAGATATAGCCATCATCGACTGCCATCACGGGTTTACCTTCCACCTGAGCGGTTTTCAGGTCGATGCCGGCATGAAAATGCGTCCCTCTGAGTTCTCCAAATGTACCCGAAAACCGCAACACGCCGTGCAGTGGATTTATAAAAACAGGCTTGTTTTCCTGAGCACTAACAGCGCCAGAGCCCATGGCAAGCAAAAGAAGAAACACCCAGGGTAATATCCTCATAAACTACAATATATCAATAATATCCGTTAAATTTACAACAACATGGCCGGCCATCGGGAAAGGCCCCGGAAAATTATCCGGATTATACAGTATTGTCTGAAGTCCGGCCCGGCAGGCGCCAACGATATCTTTTTCGTAGGAATTTCCAACCATGACACACTGGCCGGGCTCAATGCCCAGCTGATTGCAAATCGACAAAAAAAAACGCGGGTCGGGCTTGGCCACACCCAGGTCGATGGACGACCAGAAACGACTGAAATAGTCCGCAATTTCAACCCTCTGCAAAGCACTTACCATCGCTTCTGTATTGCTGCAGCCGGCATTTGTAGCCACGGCAAGCAGGTATTTTTTACTCAGGTATGGCGTAAAAGTTGACCCCGAAATTCATAAGGAAGTTCGCGAGCGATACGCACGCCTCGACCTGGCTCCATATGGCGGATTCCTCAATCCGGTTCTGGAACCTGTTATGGAAGGTGAACAACTCAAAGATATTAAGGTAACCTACCCCGATAATTATACCGAACAGATGCTGAATTACGCCAAAAACTTCGCTTACCTTCCGGCGTATAATTAATTTTGCAGTCAGACCCGAACCGAAAAACCATTCTAACATACATTTCCCGGGTTATGGAAACATTTCCCGGGTTTTTTTTGAAAACCGTGAACCTGATTACCCA
>Ga0351952_1045_pt2 | contig 16324 bp, 13 predicted proteins | sample BONcelT113001H15_FD_205817 | JGI IMG/M metagenome (GOLD analysis project Ga0351952, IMG submission 205817) | Enriched cells from coal bed in the Powder River Basin, Montana, United States - BONCAT cells T11 rep3 HSBNCT.T11.300.1.H15 ... | reverse complement strand
TTCTCTGATCATAGTTAATCCAGAAGAAGCGATTTTGATCACTACTGAAAATGGTTACGGTAAACGTACTGCAGCTGCTGATTTTCCCGGTGTGAATCGTGGTGCTCAAGGAGTTATTGCTATTCAAATTAGCGAGCGTAATGGCAAAGCAGTTAGTGCTGTCCAGGTTGGTGATAGCGATGAAATTATGTTAATTAGCAATCAGGGAACATTAGTGCGTACTCGAGTTAATGAGATTTCTTTAATTGGAAGAAATACGCAGGGAGTGAGATTAATTAATCTTAGCGGCGAAGAAAAATTGGTTGGAGTGCAGCAAATAGAAGAGGAGCAAGAACAGGACTAAAAATGGTTTGCAGTGGCTTTAATTATATTCTTTATTTTAATGACAGAAAATAACATTCCAATAATTACTATAGATGGTTCCAGTGGTTCTGGTAAAGGTGCAATTAGTTATTTGCTTGCTAAAAAACTAAATTGGCATCTCTTAGATAGCGGTGCGGTTTATCGAGTATTAGCATTTGCTAGCATGAAGAAACATATTTCATCGAACGATATTCCTGCTTTAATTAGTTTAGCAAAAAATCTAAACATTGAATTTATTTCTCATGGTGAGGTGGCACAAAAAATTATTTTTGAAGGAGAGGATGTAACTACTCTGATTCGCCAGGAAGAATGTGGTAATGTGGCTTCAAAAATAGCTTCCTTTCCCGAGGTGCGTGCTATCCTTGTTGATTATCAAAGAAGTTTTTGTAAGGTTCCGGGTTTGATTGCCGATGGCCGTGACATGGGAACGGTGATATTTCCTGATGCTATGGTGAAAATATTTTTAACAGCAGCTGTAGAAGAGAGAGCAAAAAGACGCTTATTGCAGTTGCAAGATCAAGGTATAAATGCTACTTTAGGCGACGTTTTGCGGGATTTGGTGGCGCGTGATAAGCGGGATTGTAACCGTCTTGTTTCACCACTCAAGCCTCATCCTGCTGCAATGATAATTGATACTACCAAGTTAAGTATCAATGAAGTATTGCAGCAAGTTTTGGTGCATGTGAAAGTCTGTTTAAATCTTCACTAGGGTATGATGGTGATTGTTGATTTTTCGCAAGCTATCTATGGTTATGGATAGTAAGGTTTTTAAATAGATAACAACATGTTTTTATTAAATTTTGACCATATTACTTGGAGCATGGTGATTTATCAAAGGTAAATGAGAACTTATATGAAAGAAAATTTTGCGGAATTGTTTGCAGAAAGTATGCAGGATGTGAATTTTAAACCTGGTACTATTAGACGTGCTGAAGTAGTGGATATTACTTCAGATTTTGTTGTGGTGTATGCTAACGAATCAAAGTCGGAAGCATATATTCCTATTAATGAATTCCGCAATCAAAGTAATGAATTAGAAGTTGCTATTGGTGATGTAGTTGATGTGGTATTAGAAACCTTTGAAAATGGCAATGGCAAAACTGTATTTTCGCGTGAAAAGGCTAAGCGTTTAGAAGCTTGGCAAGGGATAGAAGGAGATTTTGAAAATAATATAACCGTGAAAGGAATAGTAACTGAAAGAGTGCGTGGTGGTTTTACAGTAGAAATCAATAAAATTCGCGCCTTCTTGCCAGGATCATTAGTAGATGTTAAGCCAGTGCGTGATACTTCTTATATTGAAGGTAAAGAATTAGATTTTAAAATTATTAAAGTCGATAAGAAACAAAATAACATTGTAGTGTCCCGTCGAGCAGCACTGCTATCTGAAACTGCACCAGAAAGAGAAGCATTGATGAGCAGTTTAGAAGAGGGAACCGAAGTTGTTGGTGTAGTTAAGAATCTTACAGATTATGGTGCGTTTATCGATCTTGGTGGTATCGATGGATTGTTACATATCACTGATATCTCTTGGCGACGTATTAGGCATCCGAGTGAGCTACTCAAACTTGGTGATGAAGTAAAAGTTAAAGTTCTAAAGTATGATCGGGAAAAAAACCGCGTTTCTCTTGGTTTAAAACAACTAGCTGAAGATCCTTGGCGTGATATTGGTCGCCGTTATCCGGTAGGCACTAGAATATTTGGTAAAGTTACTAATGTTACTGACTATGGTTGTTTTGTCGAAGTTGAATCCGGAATTGAAGGCTTAGTTCATATGTCAGAGATTAATTGGACTAATAAAAATGTCCATCCTGCTAAGATTGTAACTCAAGGACAAGAAGTAGAAGTTATGGTGCTTGAAATAGATGAAGAACGACGCCGAATTTCATTGGGAATGAAACAATGTAAAACCAATCCGTGGAAAGAATATGTAAATCTCCACAAGAAGGGTGACAAGATAAAAGGGGTAATTAAATCAATTACCGATTTTGGAATTTTTATTGGGCTAGAGGGTGATATTGATGGTTTAGTGCACCTTTCTGATATTTCTTGGACCGATGGTGGAGAAAAAGCTATTCGTGAGTACAAGAAGGGGCAGGAAATAGAGACTGTTATTTTAGCCATTGATTCTGATCGCGAAAGAATATCATTAGGTATCAAACAGTTAGAAAGAGATATTTATGCTGAATATTTAGAGCAGCATCCTAAAGACAGCACTGTTGAAGGATTGGTAACTGAAGTGACGGCTCGGGCTGCTGTGGTTAATTTGGGAGATGACATTGTCGGTAGAGTTAAGGCTGCAGACGTTAGTCGCGAGAAAGTCAAAGATGTTTCTGAGTTGTTAAAGGTTGGAGATAGTATTGAGGCGAAAGTTTTGGGTATTGATAAGAAGAGCCATGTTATTAATTTATCAATAAAAGAATTACAGCCGGAACTTGGTAGCGACGGAACTCCAGCTAATACTCAATTAGGTGATTTGCTCAAAAAAGAGATGGAACAGGAAGAGGAAGAAGATGAGGAGCTTGAATAAGCTGAGTTTCTGATATTTTCTTTATCTTCGCGCAAGCTGTTATTCTACTGCACGGGTAATGATGTAACAAAATCAAGGAGTTTTGCTCCTTGATTTTGGTTTTGTAGGATCATAGTGCTATTTGCTGCTAGGTGTTCTATAAATAAGAAGCGATTTTAAGGACTCAGAGTTAGGTTAGGAGTTAAATATATGCGCTTACTATCATATGTATTTTTATTGATTATAATGTTGGTGGGGTTGACCTTCGCGGCGTTAAATCCCAATACAGTTACATTTAATTACTATTTGGGCTCAAAGGATATAGTTCTTTCATTTTTGCTTGTTGGCGCCTTTGGTGGTGGAATTTTTTTAGGGCTGTCAGTTGCAGTTTTATCTTGGCTGAAGGTCAAAAGGGAAAATTTACGATTAAAATCACGTCTAAAGATTATCGAAAAAGAAGTAGAAAATTTACGCTCAATCCCGATTAAGGGAGAGTAAAAATCCATTATTCATAGAATATATCATGTTGGAATTAATATTATTTCTTCTTCCTGTCGCTGCCGTTTCCGGTTGGTTGGCGGGCTATCGTCATAAAAAAGCTAGTGAAACAGAAAATAATAGTTCATTAATTCCCCCCGATTATTTCCTTGGTTTAAATTATTTGATTAATGAGCAACCAGATAAAGCGGTTGATGTGTTTATTAAAATGCTTGAGGTAAATACCGATACGGTGGAAACCCATCTAGCATTAGGCAACCTGTTTCGTCGACGCGGCGAGGTAGATCGCGCAATTCGTATTCATCAAAATTTAATTGCGCGGCCACAGTTGGCAAAAAAACAGCGGCTACAAGCATTATCTGAATTAGCCCAGGATTATTTACGCGCAGGGGTGCTTGATCGCGCAGAACGTTTATTTTTGCAATTAATCGAGCTTGGTGGCGATATTGATCTGAGTTTAAATAGTCTTATGAGCATTTATCAGCAACAAAAAGATTGGCAGCAAGCGATTGCTACCGCCAAGAGATTGGAGGGTATAGCTAATATAAAAATGAACAATGCTGTTGCTCATTATTATTGTGAATTAGCTGACCAAGCTAGACTAAGCAATCATCATGATCAAGCATGCGCCTATCTTAGCGAGGCTTTGCTTCACGACAAAAATTGTGCGCGAGCAAATATTATTTTTGGAAGGTTGTTTTTTGATAGTGGAGATTATCAGCAGGCAATTAAAGCTTTGCATCGCGTATATGATCAGGATGCAGAATATGTATCAGAAGTAATTAATCTTTTAGCTGCCAGTTATAAAAAACTCAATTGCGAAGAGGAGTTTGTTAGTTATTTAACACAACGTATTATCGAAAAGCCACGTATTTATTATATTTTAGCAATGACCGATTATCTAAGGGATAAAAAAGGGGATGCTGCAGCTATTGAATATCTAGCACAACAAATGCCACGTTGCCTTTCGTTGCGTGGTTTAGAAAGAATGTTAAGCCTGTATGTTAACCATGTTGATGTTAACATACAGAATCAACTATTATTGCTGAAAGAATTTACTGATAAATTATTGGAAAATAAGCCGGTGTATCGCTGTGTTTGTTGTGGATTTTCTGGGAAAAATTTATATTGGCAGTGCCCAAGTTGTAGACGTTGGAACTCTGTTAAACCAATACATGGTTTAGAAGGGGATTAAGCAAGGGAGTGTTGCAATCTGACAATTTCGTCAATCCTCGCACTCCTTCATCATCCTCGCATCCTCCCTTCATCATCTTCGTGCTTCTTCGTAATCCTTGCGCCCCCCTTTCGTCATCCTCGCGAAAGCGGGGATCTAATAAAATTAATGAGTTAGGCTCCTTGAAAAGTTCGGTTTGCAACGTGGTCGTGGCCATAAACGATTTACGACCATACTAGTAGAGATTTTGAACAGATTCTAAGTCCATATCGCTACAATTGCCATCAATGCTATGCCGGATATTAGAGCTATTATTTCGGTCGGTTGTTCAGAAGTTTTTTTGCCTTCAACTAAATGTTCTATACCTAAGTACAGAAATGTTCCAGCAGCAATAGCAAAGAAAAATGCTTCAAATAGTTTGCAAGCACTTTCTTCTAACGAAGAGACAATAAATGATGCGGCAAAAATCCCTATGGGAGTTACTAAAGAAAAAAATGTTATTATTTTTTGGATGGTTTTTGACGATAAATTGGAGCGGTGAAGGCTAGCGGCAAGCGCAAAACTTTCTGAGCCTTTATGAGCAAATACGGCGAAAAATATTGCTGTTGCCTCTAAGATATTAGTATTTGCCCCAATGGCAGCACCTTCCACTAGCGAATGTATTGTCAGTAGTATAATTAAAAAAGAGGGCGCAATTGCTATGTTTTTGGAAAAATATTGCTTACCATAAATAACCGCTCCCTGTTCCATAATTATTAGTAAAATAAAAGTACTTATAACTATCAAATATGCCAGCGGATAACCTTCTCCATGGATGGCATTAAATTTTGCCGCTGCATCTGGCAGCAAGTGCAAGAGAGCAGTACTAAAAAATATACCACTTGCAAAGGCATCGCATATCCCTAAAAAACGTACATTGTGCTTAGCAATTTTTATAGGAATAAAACCCACTATTATGGTAAGCAAGAAAATGCCAAGTGCAAATAAAGATTTTGATGTCAGAAGTAAATGCATATTTGACGAAAATATAGCGCATAACTCACACGGCTGCAATTCGTTATGGTAAATTTGTGTGATTGTTGTTCTTTTCATTTGTGGCATTAATTTGTTATAATGCATTTACTTATTGGTTTTTTTCTGTTTGTAGTGGTTATAAATTTGGCTAACTAATTGAATATAATGTAGGTAGTAAATATAAAATGAACCTTGATTTTTTGGATTTTGAACAACCTATTGCAGAGTTATTGGCAAAAATCGAAGAATTGCGCTACGTTGGTGTCGATAGCAGAATCAATATCAGTCAAGAGATCGCACGTCTTGAAGAAAAGAGCCGTGAATTAACCGGTTCGATTTTTTCATCATTAACTGCAATACAAATAGTAAAATTGGCTCGTCATCCACAACGACCACATACCTTAGACTATATAGGACGCATTTTTTCTAACTTTGAGGAGCTTTTTGGTGATCGCCATTTTGCTAGTGGTGCTGCCATTATTGGCGGTGTTGCCAGATTACAAGATCAGCCTGTGATGGTGATTGGTCAACAAAAAGGCAGAACTACTAAAGAAAACCTCGAACGTAATTTTGCCATGCCAAATCCTGAAGAGTATCGTAAAGCGTTACGTTTGATGGAGTTGGCTGAAAAATTTCAATTGCCCATTTTTACCTTTATTGATACTCCTGGAGCTTATCCAGGTATTGGTGCTGAAGAACGCAATCAAAGTGAAGCAATCGCTCGTAATTTATTTATGATGGCAAAGCTAAGAACACCAATAATATGCACGGTCATTGGCGAAGGGGGCTCTGGTGGTGCTTTAGCTTTAGGTGTTGGTGATAGAGTATTAATGTTGCAATATAGCATATATGCTACAATTTCCCCTGAGGGTTGTGCTTCGATTTTATGGCGTAGCCAAGATAAGGTGGAGGAAGCTGCGGAAACTATGCATTTGACTGCTGACAAACTTTTTAAATTGAAACTGATAGATCAAATTGTGCCAGAACCCTTGGGTGGCGCTCACCGCAATTATGATCTGATGGCGCAAAATCTTAAATTGATTCTACTTGATAATTTGATGCAATTGCGTAAATTGCCTCTGGATAAATTAATGCAAAATCGTTATGAAAAGCTGATGAGTTTTGGCAGATAAATCTATCGAAATAATGAGAATTGGTGGTTGTGGATCTTAAGGCACTCGAGTTAGTACATTTCAAAATTTCAGATATTTTTGCCACTTATAAAAAAATATTTGTCGCATATAGTGGTGGTCTTGATTCGCATGTTTTATTACATTTACTGGCTGGTAGCAAGAAGAGAATCAAGAGCAGCGCCAAGTTAACTGCAATTCATATTAATCACAATTTAAGTTGTCAGGCTCAAGCTTGGGAACATCATTGTCGCCAAATTTGTAGAAAAATGCGTGTCAATTATGTGACTAAGAAGATCAACGCCAAGATGACGCTAAACTCCAACGTACACAAGCAAAGCCCAGAAGAAATATTGCGTCAACTTCGTTATGCTGCTATTGCGAAAATTTTGCCTAAAAATTCTTGTCTTTTAACCGCCCATCATGCTAATGATCAGGCAGAAACTTTATTATTGCAGCTATTTCGTGGTGCTGGTCCTAAGGGGTTGGCAGCAATGCCTGAAAAAGCTCAGTTTGCTGGCAGCTGGTTAGTGCGACCGTTGTTGAATTTTACCCGAGAAGATCTATTGCAATATGCACAAAAGCATAAATTAACTTGGGTCGAAGATGAAAGCAACGTGGATAGCAAATACGACCGCAATTTTATCCGTCATAAAGTAATCCCAATAATTAAAACCAAGTGGCCAAGTATCGTTGTCACTCTTAATCGTGCTGCAAGAAATTCAGCTGAGGCTAGTGAGCTATTGGCAATATTAGCTGCGCAAGATTTGGCTGCTGTTACTGTGACTCGGGGTGAAAATAAAAATAATGATGTTATTGATGTGGAATTGTTAAAAAAAATTAATTTTATGCGGCAAAAAAACCTTGTGCGTTGGTGGTTGCAAAAACTTAACTTAACGATTCCGAGTGAACTTAAAATGCAACAAATTATGAAGACAGTAGTGGCGTCACGTTATGATGCTACGCCAGTGATTAAATGGTTTGGGACAGAAATACGTCGTTTTCGTCAATATATATATGCCATACCCCCATTAACGCCACATGATAATACCGTAATCATCCCTTTTCATTTACGGAAAAAACAATTAAATCTTCCTGGAAATTTGGGGACATTAAAAATCCAAATAAGCCCTGGATTTAAATTTGATTTCCGAAAATTCACCATCCGCTTTCGCTGTGGGGGCGAGAAAATCAAATTGTCCCAGAGCCGCTTTACGTACGATTTGAAAAAACTTATGCAAACATGGAAAATACCGCCCTGGCTACGTGATCGCATTCCATTGGTGTATTATGGCGATGAAATAGTTGCCGTTGTCGGTTATTGTAGTAATATAAATGGTGTAAAATTTGAACATGTCTCGATGTGATTAAAAATTTTTGAGAATCAAAAAATGGAGTATAATACTTTTTGGAGAAACAGGGATTGTGTTATTAACTTAATAAGGAGATTGGTATGATTGGTAATGAATCTGAGGTTTCATTGAAAGAGCGTGTTGCAGATATTAGTGCCTGGAGAAATAATTGCGCGGTATCGTGCGCTGCTGTTTTTATCGTTAATGCATTTTTGTCTGCTCCTAAAAAGCTTGGGGATAAAGCAGAAATAAGTCTAACTAAAATTTTTAATGACTATTACAAGATTTCTTTATCTATTGAGCAATTACGAGATATTTTTTCTACAGTTTATACTTTGCCTAGCGATCGACAAATTATCTTAGGGCCGGTTTTAAGGGACTTTCTTGTTAAAAATGGTGTAACTGAAGAAGAGCAACAAATGTTATCCAATGAAGCTTTTAAGCCTTTAGCCAAAGAGTTTGGTTTTAATGTTGTTTTTTATGCTGATATTGAAAAGAAAATTGGCAAATCAAATGTTATTCCTGAATTCACCATCAATCCTGAGAATAATTTAGCGCTTAATGTTTATTATCATAACAGTCATTTTGATTTGGTTATGGATAACAAGGAGATGGCAAAAAGTCATAATGATTCGAATTTTGATCTTAGTCCGCACAATCTTTCTATTGAATTAGGCAAAGAAGAAGAGCTGAAAAAACAGATAAAACAAAAGGTTCATGATATTTATAACAAGAAGCAGCAAGATTCTCTTGAAGAGCAGATAAGTACGCTTGAAAATATAGCCAAAAAATTATTAGAAAAAAACGCGGCTGATAATGAAGCAAAAGAAGCGAAAAATCTTGCCAAAAAGCTTCAAGAAAAATGCGCAACTTTTTTTGTTTTACCACTTACAGATAAAGAAAAAAATGTAATAAAATTTAAACAAGAAATGCGTGATCTTATTAAAGACGCTGATCCTAAAATTGTTACCCATAGTACTCTCAAGCAAGTCATGAAAAACATTCTTTTTGCTATTGCCACTATTGGTATAGGGTATTTATCGCTAGCAATTTATAATAAGTGTACTAAAGATCAGTTCTTTTTCTTTCATCCATCATCTGAAGAGAAAGCGGTCAAATCTGCTCTTACGCAGATAGAAAAAAATACAGATGGCATCATGAAGATCAGATAAAATTTATTCCGCGCGATTTGTTGCGTGACAAATCAAGGTGAGGGGCGGAATCCTGAGAGAGGGAACGTAGCTATTTTGGGGCTGTTGCAATCTGACATTTTTGTCAATCCTCGCACCCCTTCGTCATCCTCGTGCTCCTTCTTCATCTTCGTGCTCTTTCTTCATCCTCGCACTCCTTCGTCATCCTCGCACCCCTTCGTCATCCTCGTGCTCCTTCGTCATCCTCGCACCCCTTCGTCATCCTCGCGAAAGCGGGGATCTAATAAAATTAAGAAGTTATGCTTCTTAATTTTCTTGAAAAGTTCGGTTTGCAATGGGGCCATTTTCTCTGGAGAAAACCAAATTTTATATCCGAAGCGAAGTCAAGAAATAAGCAAAATAACAAAATCTAATTTTCAATAGATGTTGTTTCTATGAGAGACAACCACGGTGATTAAATTATTTTTTGGTAGTTATAATCATTGTGGATGCCATATTGGATTCTCACATTTTTTTTAGGTATAAGCGCGCTATTTTTTTGCCGTCGCTTGCCAAGTTTATATTGCCTTTTGACCATTATCCCTTTTGTTGCTTTATCTTTATTGGTGCCAATAAAATTTAAAAAAGTATTTTTATACATATTAATTGCAATTCTTGGTTTTTTTTGGGCAGTGGTTTATGCACATATTATTATGAGTTGGAGTTTGTCGCCGGCATTGGAAAATAAGAGTATATTGATAACTGGCCATGTTACAGCTCCACCTCTTAAAAAAAAGCATTATCTTAGCTTTGATTTGAAAACAATCACTATTAACCAGCAAAAACAAATCACGAAATTGAAACTCAGTTGGTACGGCAAATACCCCGAAATAAACGTTGGGGATAAATGGCAATTATTAGTGCGACTTAAAAGACCGCACGGTGCTCTAAATCCAGGAGGTTTTGATAGCGAAAAGCATTTGTTGATGCATCATATTCGTGCAACAGGTTATGTAATTGATGCCAAAACACAGTACGACCAAGAGGGGCAGTTAAATCAAATTTTAGAATCATCTCCATATCGTTATCCATTAGCAAGGTTGCGTCAGTTTTTGATCGACAAGATGGAGCGTGCTTTGGTTTTTGAGCCACTCACTCCTGTTATCATTGCTTTTGTTACTGGAGCAGAAGATAAAATCACAGATCGACAGTGGCAAGTTATGCGTGCTACTGGCACAAGCTATTTAGTTGCTATTTCCGGGTTGCATGTTGGTTTGGTTGCAAGCCTCGTTCTTATTTTGGTGCAGTTTTTATGGAAACTTTCTAGTTGCCTCCCTTTATTATTGCCGGCACGTGAGGCAGGGGTTATTGCTGGGCTGGTTGTCGGGTTTGGTTATGGTGCAATTTCTGGGTTTTCAGTGCCAACACAGCGTGCTTTAGTGATGTTAGTTATGTTTAGCATGATGGTATTGTCACGACGTAATTCACTATCCTGGAATGCCTGGCTTTGGTCATTATTTTTGGTATTAATCATTAATCCTCTGGCAGTAGCGACTATTGGTTTTTGGCTTTCTTTTGCCGCAGTTGCTGCAATTATTTATGTTTCGAGTAATAGCGTAACGCTAAAAAAAACCCATTTGGCTAATTTTTGGCGGATGCAATTAACAGTTACCATAGCTTTATTGCCGCTGACTCTATTATTTTTTCAGCAATTTTCCTTAGTGACAATGGTTGCTAACTTGATTGCGATGCCAGGAGTATGCTTAGTTATAGTGCCATTGAGTTTGCTTGGTGCTTTATTTTGCTTAGTGATTCCTGGGTATTTTGGAGGCTGGATTTTGTGGATTGGCGCTAAACTTTTATCAATTGTTTGGTGGTGGTTAACATTGCTGGAGAGTTTCCCTCATTGTAGCTGGTATCAGCCGATTTACAATGGTTGGATTTTAATGGCAGGGAGTTTTGGTGCGTTATTATTACTTTCTCCCCGTGGCTTCCCTGTAAGATTTCTTGGGTTAGTATGGTTATTGCCGCTATTTTTTTGGAAGCCGCCGACGCCTGAAACCAATAAATTTTGGTTGACTGTTCTTGATGTTGGTCAAGGATTAGCTGTGGTAGTCCAAACTAAAAATCATGTTTTGCTCTACGATACTGGGTTTAAACTTTTTGATCATGATAGTGGAGGCAGTGTTATTGTTCCGTATCTACGCCAGCAAGGGATTAAAGCTCTTGATACTATGCTGGTAAGTCATGGTGATATGGATCATAGAGGCGGTGCAGAAACTATTTTAAAAACGTTCCAAGTGGCAAATATTCTTAGTAGCGTTCCGGAAATATTTAAGCCACGCTTAGCCTATTCTTGTGTGGCTAATCAGTATTGGCGGTGGGATGGGGTTGATTTTTACATGTTATCGCCTGCTAATAATTATTCATTTAGTGGCAATAATTCTTCTTGTGTTTTAAAAGTCACTAATGGAAAAAATTCTGTTTTATTACCAGGAGATATAGAGCATATCTCAGAAAAAGAATTAATAAAAAAATATGGAGAAAATCTAAAAAGCACAGTACTAATCGCGCCGCATCATGGCAGTGCTACTTCGTCAAGTAGGGATCTAATCAATACAATTGCACCTAAGTACGTTATTTTTAGCACAGGGTATAAAAATCGTTTCCGGTTTCCCCATAAGAAGATTATTGAACGTTATAGGGAAAATAACACTATACTACTAAACACCCCGCAAACTGGTGCAATTACTTTTAAATTTGAAGATAAATCAGATATACTCACATATAGTTTGTACCGCAAGATAAAGCAGCGCTTTTGGCATGAGCTTAAATAGAAAAAGATTAAGATTATTGCACTTTTATCCGGAAAAAAATATGAACCAAAGTTCTACGATACCACCTAATACCTACTCTAGTTATTTGGTGTACTTGCGACTTATCAAGTCCGCGCTTCCATATTGGTTGTCTTTTGTATTGGGTATTTTTGGTACTATTTTAGCTACGAGTACTGATGCCGCGATGACGTGGGCAATTAAACCCATCTTGAGTAATTGGTCATTAGGAAGTGGTCAATGGTGGTTTATGTGGTTACCAGTTCTTATTGTGGTAGTTTTATTTTTGCGTGGTTTATCTTACTTTCTCTCCAACTATTATTTGACGAGGGTGGGGCGCAACGTGGTAAGAGACTTTAGGCAACGTATTTTTGCCCATTTAATGCATTTACCAGTGAGTTATTATGATAGAGAAACTTCGGGTAAGTTACTTGCAACTTTAATTTATAATACAGAGCAAGTGGCTGCTGCTTCAACCGAAGCTTTAATAACAGTACTACAAGAAGGGATGTTGTTAATTGGTTTGATTGTTGTAATGTTTTCTTTAAATTGGCGGTTGACTTTGATGTTTATTCTTACCGCGCCAATAGTGTCTGTTATAATTCGTTATACTTCTAAACGGTTGCGCTATTTAAGCACCAATGTGCAAGGAACCATGGGTAATTTAACTCAAATTGCGGCAGAAGGGATCGAAAATTATAAAGTGGTACGGGTTTTTGGGGGTGAAGAATACGAAAAGAAAAAGTTTTTTGATGCTGCTCATCAAAATCGCCAACGAGAAATGAAAGTAATAGCAACTAGTGCTTTAGGTACAAGTTTGACGCAAATAATCACCGCGATCCCCATAGCAATCATTATTTTCATTGCGACCAAATCTTCATTACACGCCACTTTAAACGCTGCTACTATTAGCGCCATGATTTTTGCTATCGTACGCACTTTGACGCCATTACGTCGTTTAACTAAAATTAACACGGAAATTCAAAAGGGGGTTGCCGGAGCTCATAGTATTTTTTCTCTACTTGACGAACAATTAGAGAGAGATGTTGGCGAGGTAAGAATTGAACGTTCCCAAGGAAAAATAGTCTATAGTAATGTCACTTTTAGCTATCCCAATTCTAAAAAGACAATTTTGCACGACATTAGTTTTGAAGTTGAACCTGGGCAAACCATTGCTTTAGTTGGAAGTTCTGGTAGCGGTAAATCAACACTAGTGAGTTTACTGCCCCGTTTTTATGATGTTGTTGTTGGCACAATTGTGATTGATGACTGCAATATTCAAGATTATAAGTTATCAGATTTGCGCAAACAATTTGCTATTGTTTCGCAACATTTGACATTATTTAATGACACTATCGCGCGCAATATTGCCTATGGGGTGTTACAGGATGTGACAGAGGAAAAGATTAATCAAGTGGCGAAAGCAGCGCATATTTTAGATTTTATTAAACATTTGCCGGAAGGGTTGAACACGCTAATTGGTGAAAATGGTTTGTTATTATCAGGAGGGCAACGACAGCGTATAGCAATTGCCCGAGCCCTACTAAAAGATGCGCCAATTCTTATTCTAGATGAAGCAACCTCTGCGCTTGATACCGAATCAGAACGCCATATTCAGGCGGCGCTAGAAACATTGATGACAAAGAGAACAACCCTAGTGATCGCCCACCGCTTATCAACGGTGGAACATGCTGATAAAATTATTGTTCTTGATCATGGAAAAATTGTTGAGATGGGAAGCCATGTGGAGCTATTAAAATTAAATGGACAATATGCAAAATTGTATATGATGCAATTTAAAAATAAAAATTGAATGCTTATTGAAGAGCGTTACTATTTTTTTGGGTTAAAAAATAATGGTAGTTAAATTTAAATTGTCACCGCCAAAATTTTGGCGCCAAAAAAATATCATCAGTTATTTGTTATTGCCTTTTTCTTTTCTATACTGTTTTTGTATTTGGTTGCGTAGATTATATTACAAACATCTTGCTTTGGAACGATTGCCATTGCCGATAATAGTTGTTGGGAATGTTACTGTAGGTGGTGTTGGCAAAACGCCGCTTGTTATTTGCTTAGCGGAGCTTTTAAAAAAGGCGGGCCGCAGTCCTGGGATCATCAGTCGTGGCTACGGTAGAAAAATTAATAGCAACTTTCCCCAGAATGTTACTTCCGAGAGCAAAGTAGAGGAGGTTGGTGATGAGGCGTTATTAATTGCTCAACGCACAAAATTTCCGGTTGTTGTTGCTGTTGATCGCGTTAGTGCCGCAAAAAAATGATAGCAGACCATAGCTGTGATCTTATTATCAGTGATGATGGATTACAACATTATGCTCTAAAGCGAGATATCGAAGTAGCGGTAGTTGATGCGTGGCAACAATACAGCAACGATTTTTGCTTGCCAGCAGGACCATTGCGTGAGCCCCTTAGTAGACTAAAACAAGTTGATTTTGTGGTAAAAAATTTCAATACCAATCTGCCGATGAGCGAGGAGTGCCAAGAGTATAATATGGTTTTAGAGCCAACAGTTTTTCGTAATCTTAAGAAGCCAGAACTGACAAAAACCGCTGAAGATTTTCGTGGCCAAATTATTCATGCAGTAGCGGGAATTGGTAATCCCTGTAAGTTTTTTCAAACTCTGCGCCAAATGGGATTATCTATAATTGAGCATCCTTTTCCCGACCACTATGTTTTTCAAATAGCCGATTTTCCTTTTGCTCGAGAAATTACTATTATGACTGAAAAAGACGCAGTTAAATGTATTGCGATAGCTACCGAGAATTTTTGGTGTTTAGAAACTAAAGTTAAATTGCAAGATAGACTAAGTGCTGATTTTTTAAAGAAGGTTATGGCGATTAAATTTTAAAAGATAGTGTGAATTTACATAATAAAAATCTTGATTAAAACTGTACATTGTTTTATTTATTTGATACAATACAATTGAGCTTTTTTTCTAGAAACCGGGTTTAAAAACGATTAAGGGATATTGTTTTTATGATGAAAAACAAACAAAAGTGTCTTTTTTTAGTCTTATTTGGTCTGCAAATTTATAACCTTCCAACTTCATTATTAGCTGCTAATATTAGTAGTTCAGCTGAATATAAAAAAATAGATTATTATTTGAAGCAAGGTGACCATCAAAACGCTTATTATTTTGCCCAAGCTTTGAGCAAACAGCATATAGGAACTGTTTCATTCGATTTGCTGTTTGGTGATGTCGCTTTGGCTGCCAATAAAAATGATGAAGCAATAATGGCCTTTGATCGCGTGTTAATTAATGATCCAACTAATGCAAAAGCAAAATTTGGAATCGTTCAGGCGTATTATAATTTGCGTATGTACAATAAAGCAAAAATCGAAGCACAGTCTTTGCTGGTTGGCAAATATAACCACTCAATAGTTGAAAAAACTCAGAATATTTTAGGCAAAATTCAGCAAAAAATTTCTCGACAAAATAAAAGTTATCATTTTTATGGCAATATGATTGCTGGCTATAATACTAATGTTGCAGCTACTTCTGATGATGATTATTTTAATACATTAGATCTCATGGGTGTACATTTTAAGCCTGCTGATCAAGATGATTGGGATGATTATAATCAATTGGTTTCTAAGTTGCGTCGCAATAATCGCAAATTATCTTCGTTTTATTTGAGCCCTAAATTGGGTGTTGGCGGTAAATATAAAACACGCCCCGAATCTAAATTCAATGTGATTTGGGATCTAAATGTAACTCATCGGCAATATACAGATGTTGGTAGATATAATACTGACAGAATATATGCCGCCTTAGGATTAAATCATGAATTGAACAATTTATATTTCTTAGAAGGTGGTTTTTATTATACAGAATTTTTTAAAAATGGTCGTCGTCATAATGAATCGCCAATGGTTTATCTTAGTTTGGGTAGAAAATTAAACAAAAATAATACTTTGAAAATCTCCACCCACGATGGCTTGATTGCTTATCCAGCACGTCGTTCGCGCAGTGTTAATGTGTATACTGGTAGTTTAGAGTGGATATACCATAACGGTATAAATTCTCTTACAACACAAGCTTTTGTTGGACGTCATCAACCCCGAGGAGGTAGTGACACATATCATGGTAATGATAGCTATGGGTTGAATATGTTTCTTAAACATAAAATCAATCCTAGAATTAATTTAACTGCTGGGGCTGGGTATCAGAATTTTATGTATGACGCTAAACAGTTTAAAAACGGTGGTAAGCGCCATGATATGCTTTGGAGATTCTTTGGTGGCTTTGATGTTAAGTTAAATTCCGGTTGTAGTTGGTATGTCAATAATATTTATACTAATAACCAT
>Ga0351952_1043_pt1 | contig 16981 bp, 15 predicted proteins | sample BONcelT113001H15_FD_205817 | JGI IMG/M metagenome (GOLD analysis project Ga0351952, IMG submission 205817) | Enriched cells from coal bed in the Powder River Basin, Montana, United States - BONCAT cells T11 rep3 HSBNCT.T11.300.1.H15 ... | reverse complement strand
ATCGCCCACACAATGGGGGCATATGTCCATGGGCAGCCGGTCCGGATGAAATGTATTCGGCTTTTCGTCCTTGCAATAATACAACAGCGAATAATGTGACGGATAAAGCCTTCCTTTGATGGGCAGGGAATACTTGATGTCAACGGCAATCCAATGCCGGAATGTCAGCCGCTGGTTTAAATATCCGGACAGGTGGGTGTTCCATTTCGGAAGATTCCAGATAAAAAAACTGCCGCCCGGCTTTAGAAGCCGAATGCATTCATCAACCCAGTTTTCACACCACCGCAGGTATTGTTCGTTTTTTAAATTATCATCAATGTTTGATGGATACAGCTTGTTGAGGTTAAACGGCGGATCGGCAAATATCAGGTCGACGCTTCCGCTGTCCATATACTGCATCAGTCTAAAACAATCGCCCTGATACAGTTTGCCCTTTTCCGTTTCCAGCATCAGAGGCGGGATGGGCGAAATTTCGGGATTTTCTTCGGCAGGCAGGCCGATGATCTGAATGATTTTGTCGGCATGTTGCTGAATTAATGAGCGCAATCCGGAATCTATAATCCCCATTTTAATCATGAGCTCTATTTTCGTGATGCCGGTGGCATCGCAGACCTGCTGGAGATCCCTGCCGGACGGGATGATATTAAATTGGTTGTAATATGAAAGGCGTTCTATCGGAATGCCGATGGTCCGGGCAAAGCGGTGCAGCGCTAGTTTATCCGTTGCTTTTATATTCAAGGCATCAAAAAATAAATTTTTCATTATGCGGCAGACAACCTCTATAAATGGATTTTCCAACTTCTTTTGTCTTGATAGCACACCCATGCCGTTCATTCAATTGTTTTTTTGCGGACTATAGTCTGTAGATCAATAGGGTACATTTCGGATATAGATAGGCAGTCTCTGATCATTGTATCATCTTTGGCCAAAACGCCGCTTGTACATTTTTTAACCCTCGGCATGGAGCAGCCATCCCGACAGGAGATTAAATTGAACCCGGCACATGCATTTGGACATACCCTTCGATATTTTCGCGCCAAATTAAAAATCTCCCAGGAGCGCCTGTCCCAGGAAAGTGGGCTGGACAGAAGCTATATATCGCTTTTGGAAAGAGGTCTCCGGCAACCCTCTTTAACCACCCTTCTTCAGCTTGCAAAAGCCTTTAATATATCATCCGTAGAGCTTATCTTAAAAGTGGAGGAACTGATCAGTGAAAATCATCAAGACTGAGTTCCTGATCCGGAAGGGATTTTTTTACAAGTCTTCAGAGTTTCAATCCATTCTTAAACAAATCGAAAATGCCGTTTTATCCGTTACCCATCCAAAAGACAGCCGGCAATTTACGCTATATCCAAAAAGAAAGGGAAACGGGGTTGTGCCCATCAAGAAGAATTTCCTGGAATGGCTCGTTCAAAACGGCTGGTTGTGCGAACATCGCATGTCCATTGCGTCACGACTCAGGCCCGGACCCATTGATGCGGTAAAAAAAATTTCGGATGGCCGTCATTTTGCGGTTGAATGGGAGACGGGCAATATATCTTCCAGTCACCGCGCATTGAACAAGATGGCCGTCGGGCTTCTGGACGGTGTGCTGGCGGGCGGTCTTTTAATTCTTCCTTCCAGAACCATGTATGACTACCTGACGGATCGAATCGGCAGTTATTCGGAGATTGAACCCTATTTTCCGGTCTGGAGAAATTTGCAGATTAAAGACGGTGTGCTATCGGTCATTGAAATTGAGCATGATGCACTATCAGAAGATGTCCCGGTTATTCCAAAAGGCACGGATGGCAGGGCGCTTAGATGAATTCAGATAAGGTGCAAGCCGTCAATCAATCTCCCGCCGATGTTCTCTCTGACGGCATGTTTCGCCGCCTCTTTAAGGAAGGGCTGGTGCTTTCACCACAGTTAAACGAAGTATATGAACTGGCGCTGGCTTATTATGAAAGCAAAATCCTAAACGAGGATGAACTCGTTGATAACGGCGCTTATTTTATCAAAGTGGGGGATCGACTGACCCGCCATTACCTGATGTGCACCGGAGAACCCCTGCGCCTGCCGAAATACTCCTCGTCCCGCCTGAAATCCTTTTTTGAAAAGAACCAGTTCCGGACCGGGTATGCCACTCATGGATTATTCCCTTACAGGGGGAAATTCCACCCGCAGATGATCAAGGCGCTGATTAATATCATGGGACTTAAACCCGGCGATACCATCCTTGATCCCATGATGGGGTCGGGAACGGTTCCCATTGAGGCAAGCCTCATGGGTGTCAAATCGATTGGAGTTGATGCAAGCCCGTTTTGCCGGTTCATGACCCAGGCAAAATACAATGCATTGATGCTCCATCAAAAACCCTTGGATCTTGCATTAAAAAATACAAGGGAGATATTTGAATTTTATTCCCGCGCCGCCGGATCTCCGGTCGCCGGCAGCAAAAGCAGGAATAATTCCTGGAAGAAAGATTTTTCAGGCATCAATGAACCAACGGCAAGCTTCAAATCCGACGGGATGGATTGCCTTGTCGAATTGATCGGAACCAATGTCCCGGACGTAATCGATTTTTTGCTGCTGGCTTACCTGGACAGTGCCGGGTATGCAGAAAGAAGCAAGCGCAGGACGTCCTTTGATCAGTTTCAGGCTATCCTTGAACGTTATATTTTCGTGGTAAAAAAAATTCAGTATGTTCTGAAAGATTCGGAATCGATTTTGGCAAAAGCCGACATCATGCAGGCCGATGCCCGAAGCCTGGGAATTGAAAACAGCAGTATTGATGGAATTCTTTTTTCCCCGCCATACAGTTTTGCCATTGATTACCTGGCAAACGATTCCTTTCATTTAAATGTCATGGGGGCAAACATTGACGCTTTAAAGGAAACCATGGTCGGGCTTCGCGGCAAGTCCATACAGGAAAAATATGTCCTGTATATCGAAGATATGGAAAAGATTCTGGCCGAATGCGCCAGGGTGCTGAAACCCGAAAAATTTTGCACAATGATTATCGGAACCAATGACAACCAATTGAGCAAAGCGCTTGACGTGCCGAAGGAAGAAGTGACCGGCCTTCATAAAATCATGATCGATCTTGCCCGGCCCCATCATCTCGTCCCGGTCCGCGTCCTGACAAGACAGATATCGGGAATCGCCAATACCATGAGGAATGAGTATATTATCATTCTTCAGAAGGGTTGATGTGAAGAGGTTGCGGTGCAAGTTAATAGTGCTGTGGCCTCTTTATTATATCTTGCTTCTGGCTCTTTGTCTCCCGGAATTGCGGTCATTCGTTGCCGCTCAACGGAGGAGATAGTATTTGCTCCAGAACCGTTTGGTTGGGGGCGATAGAGGGGGCAGCAGGCGGAACCATCGCAAGCAACCCCAGGAACTTTTCGGTCTTTTCTGATGCCGGCGGTAGGTGCGCCGAGAAGATCATCTTCGGGGCAATCTGACGAATACTGTCCAGGGCCTGGTTGAATTCGTTCCGTTTTACTATGTGAATCAATGGGTTGTCCAAGCTGGCCCAGCTTGTCATGCCTTGAGCCAGATCCACCTCGGCAAGATCATCGGTGTTTTGCGCCGGTGACGGGATGATGGCGGCAAAGCAATCGGCGGAAAAGAAAGCCTTGGATTTGTCATCATACAGGCCAATAGTAGTCGGATTATCGAACAGGGGAGGCCTCACGGCGGTTAACGTATGGTCACCCGCCCGGATTGAGTCTCCCGGGTTCAGCCAGTAAACCCGATCCATGGGTACGGGCCAAGCCGTGCTCATCCTCAACACGGCTAAGGAGTATGCTGCAAGCCGCGCGTTGGGGGCTGCTTCAAGGATCTTTTGAAGGCTACCGGTATGATCCGCATCATCGTGGGTGAGCCATACCCACTTCAAGTCTTGAGGATCGATGACCGATTGGAGAGCCTTCATAAACTCCTCGCTGTCTATGCCCGTCCCCGTATCAACGAGGACGGGCTCCTTCGCCTTGATGACGAAAGCGTTGATCGGGAGTAAACCCGCTCCGGGAACCGGAAAATGAGCAGGAAGAACTTCGATATCCGGCATCGCTTGATATGGTTTGTCCATTGGTAAATCCTTATTTTATGGTTTTTATTGACCCGGCAATCAAAATTCGAAATTGGGCCGCAAATCTTGTTTATATCGCGCCGGAACACCCGAATGCACTCCGGCCTTTATCATACTTCAAATACTCATCCGGTTTCAATTCCGTAACCTTTTCCTCGGCGAATCCCTTTTCGAACAGCGCTGCGATCCTTTCGACAATGGCCATGTCCGAGGCCTTTTCCGCACGCAGGATCAGTTCGGTGCCTTTTATGCCCTCTATTGTGAGAATATCGATGATGCTTGACGCATCGGCCTGTCGGCCTTTATTGATCAACCATATTTCCGATTCCGACTGCCGGGCCAGTTGGGCCATCATGGCCGCCGGTCTGGCATGCAGCCCGAGTTCATTGATCACGGTGACTTTCTTCGAGTTGTTGTCCGACAAATCCATGCTGTGAGATTCCCGTTGTATTGATTGATGGATATCCTATATTTGATGCCGTTTGTACCTCTCAGCCGCGAGAATCCCCATCTCCCGCGTGCAGGTACAAAAAAATATATTTATTTGCAAGATACCCGACAGTATGCTGATTTTTGAATGGGGAAAAGTATGTAAATGAAAGAAATATCGGCTGTATTTTGGCTCGAAGCCTTTTTTTCGCCCACGACAAATGGCCGGATCGCTTTTTTCGACGTATTATATCCGGGGCAATATGGCCGTTTTCAAGATATCATATCAGATCATTAGTGTCCGGTTAAGAGTTGAATAATTCCAGTTGTATATGAGCTGGTGCTTTTTTAGTATTGTAACCATTATCTGTCAATGCCTGATAAATCGGCATTCTTTCAAATAGGGAGATGCTTAGTATTTGTAAAATTGTGTAAAGGCTCAGATCGATCCTTAAGCGTTTTTTCATGATCGCCACCAGCACGTAAGTTGATACAGCGATCCAGATTTGGGTTTTAACAGCATTTTCCGAAGTGCCATAAAAGCTTTTTATTCTAAGATGTTGCTTTATCCATTTAAAAAATATTTCCACTTGCCATCGGCATCGATACAGATCTGCAATGGTGATGGCCGGCAATGAAAATTGGTTTGTCAGAAAGGTGAATGATCTGCCTTTCTCAACATCGAAAAATTTTATGCGGCGAAGTTTATCGGGATAATCCTTACGGCTATCAACGCCTGTTGTCATGACGACCTGATCGCATCTGATGTTTTGTGATTTGTCAATTGCATTTGAATACAGGCGGCGTAACCCCGTGTTTGTTTTCGTCCGAGTCACAAACATCGCTGAATGTTGATGCATATGATACAGCCGCTGAAAATCCAGATAAGCGCGATCCATAACATAAATAGCGCCTGGCTCCGGCACAAGATGGTCCAGCGCATTGACATCGTGAACCTTGCCGTCAGTAATCCAGATGAACGTTGGAATGCTGCCCCGCAAATCTAATAATGTATGCAGCTTTACAGCTGACTTGGTTGTTCTGAAACGCGCCCATGGAAACATTGACAGGCATAGATCAATGGTTGATGAATCCAGCGCATAAACCGTTTCTTTTAAATCGAGGCCAAAATCCGTATCAGAATAAAGCCGGCGCGCTTCATGAATCAGAATTTGAGCAAAATCAGCGTAAATTCGCCAGTCTCTTGTTTCATTGGCATCGGCCAGGGTACTGCGGGCGACTTTTCCTCTTATACCCATATGGTAAAGCCTGCCTTGCATGGCCCTGAGGCAGCATTCGATATCGCGTAAGCTTTCGCGATAAGTCAATTGAGCAAATGCCATACACAGCAATTGATCGTAGCACTTGAAAGATCGGATACGGTAATCGCCTTCATAACGATTCACACATTGACGAAATTTTTTCTTCGGGAGGAAATCGATCACTTGGGAAAAAACGGTTTGCCCTTTGTTCATGACATGGCTCCTTTCGGGTTTTTCCCGTCAGGGGACCATAAAACCGATTTTGGGGCAAATTCAAATCGATCCCTCTTCTTTTTGCAAAAATATATAATAATTTTAAATTATTAATTAACATTTTAAAAATTTTAACCGGACACTACTGATATCAGATGATTCCATTGTTTCAGGATGTAATATAACGCCTTGCCTGACATACCCTTGGGCGGCGTCCGCGGTGAAAGCGTTTCCGGTAAGCTTTTAAATTCCTTCCATACCGATTCTGGTTTTTACCCGGCGAAGGGCAACGATCTGATCCGCATGTGTCCAAAGGTGAGGTGACCGGACTGCATAAAATCATTATAGATCTTACCCGGCCCCATCACTTGGTCACGGTCCGCTTCCTGAAAAGACGGATATCGGGAATCGCCAATACCATGAGGAGCGCGCATATTATCATTCTTCAGAAGGGTTGATGTGAAAGGGGTTGCGGTGCGTTTTCTTCTGGCTCTTTGCCTCCCGGAATTGCAGCAAAATTATAAAATCGCGGATTATTCCAAATATCGTGAACGGATGGCGGGAAGATTCAAATCTTTGGCCGCCCACGCCGACTGTAAATAAGTATACTGAAAAAAGCGGCTTTTTAACTAACCTCTTGCCAAAAAATATGTTATAAAATAAGGATATTTTTCAGAGGCGCGAGCTGCGGGTTGCTATGCATCTTTATTAAAACAAATGGCTTTTGATTGCGGGCCAATGTGTTTTCACGCCGCGCACCGGATCATGTTTCATCATATTGTCAGAAAGGGTAACGATATGAAGCGGATGCGATTTGTTTTGCCGGTCATGCTGGCCTTTTTATGCGTTTTCCCGGGCGGGCATACGGTATCGGCACAGACAGAGCTTGAAGTCGAAAAGATGCGCGTGGGTAAAACCTATCCGGAAATTTTGCTCGGAGCGCTGCCCGGTGCTGATGCAGGGGAATATCTGGGCATGGCGGATGCCGAAACCGTTGTATTGCAGCAGATTCCGGCCCGGCTGGTGATCATCGACGTATTGAATGTGTTCTGCCCGGATTGCCACAAAAACATCCCGAAATTGAACCGCCTTTATAATATCATTCAAAATGACGCGGATCTCAAATCCGACATCCGTGTTATCGCCATTGCCGCCGGTAACGATGAAAAGCAGATCAGGATGTTTGCCGACCAGTATGGTATCCGGTTTCCCATTTTCGCCGATCCGGAAGATGCTGTTTATTATCGTTTAGGCGCTGTCGGGCCTCCGGGGCTGATTATCACCGAAAGCGCCGGCAAGGTGCGTTACCTCCACGAGGGCGTGATCAAAGATTTTGACGGTCTGCTTGAAACCATCCGAGATATTCACCGGCAGTGATAAGGACGATTCCGAAGAACGGATATATTACGCAAAAACCCCGGCATTCACTGATGAAATGGCGCGTTCACAGTCCTGACGATAAAATCGATCATCCGGTCTTAAAAAAACTCCCACCGGACATCCAGAGGGAGATCATTCAGGCCTTTGAAAATCGGCGGGTTCCGGCGGGCCGGATGGTTTTTGAACAGGGAAATCCCGGCGATTCCTTTTTCATGATTACATCAGGGCGGGTCCGTATCTTTCGAAAAAACGCGGAAGGAGTGAAAGCCGAGCTGGCGATGCTGGGGCCGGGGGACAGTTTCGGTGAAATGGCCCTGCTCACGGGCGCGGCCCGTTCCGCCAATGTCGAGGCTGCCGATGACCTGGATCTGACCGTGCTTGCCAAAGTTCATTTCGACAGAATTCTTCGCAACTACCCGGAAGTGTCGCTGACCCTGATCATGCAGATGGCCTCCTGGCTGATCAGAAACGACCCGATGCTGGAGATGGAAAAAAGCCGCTGGTATCAGCCGGCCAAATTAACCATTCTCGATTTCGTGCTTATCATCGGGATCAGCTTGTTATGCGCCCTGGTCTTCAACAGCTCCAATCCCAACGGGGTGGCCCTGTTTCCCCGAATCGTCCTGCATTCCGATATTTCCTATGTCGATCCTGATGCTGCGTTTCAAAAGCATGCGGCATCGTCGGCCGTGTTCGTGGATGCCCGGCCCACGAATTTTTTTGATCAATCCCACATTGCAGGAGCCGTCAACATTCCCCTTTCGGTTTTTGATATCATGTATATGATGAAACTTCAGGCCGATGACAAGAACCAACCGATCATCGTCTACGGTAGGACCGTCAGTCGGCGTTATGATGTGGATGTAGCCAATAAGCTTCATCTCAGGGGCCACAAGCAGGTCCAGGTTCTCGATAGAGGTTTGAGCGCCTGGGAAAAAAAGGGATACCCGGTGGCCAGATGAGACCGAATGTGGAAATTATGAAAAGCATCCTCGCCAGTGCTCATCTGGCAATGGTTTTCAGAATATGCATCGGTCTGGTGTTCATTTATGCCAGCATGAGCAAGATTCCCTATCCGGCCCAGTTTGCCGAATCGGTTGCGGCATACCGGCTGGTTCCCCACTGGGGGGTGAACCTGGTGGCCGTGATCCTTCCCTGGCTTGAACTGATCTGCGGGCTGTCGCTGATCATCGGGCTTCGAACCCGGGCCGCAGTTTCCATTGCGGGAGTTCTGCTGGTAATGTTCATGGTTTTCATCCTGATCAACATGTACTGGGGATCCCCCATCAGCTGCGGATGTTATGATACGGTGGGAGAGGAAATCGGGTGGCGGAAGATCGCCGAGAATCTGATGCTGGTACTGATGGCCGTCCAGGTCTTTTTCTTTGATCGGATATACCTGCTTTCACGGCTGTATAATCAATTGGCCGGGAAGTTTTTTTGATGGCCTCGTAAAAAAAGCTTTTTACGAAACTGTCTTTTTAATTTTGCAAGGAGGCGCGGAAGTGAAGGCGAATTGTCATGCCTTGATTGGAGCGATACTCGGCTGTCTGCTGCTGGTGGTGTCGTGCGATTCCCGGCAAACCTATATCGGAACTTACTTGGCGCCTGATGTCGGGGGCGGCCCATGTGAGCCCACTGTTGTCGATTTAAGGGAAAACGGCGAGGGGACCTGGACTTGCAACCACGAGGAAGTCGCTTTCACGTGGTATGTCAAGGATAGCGAAATCCGCATCCATACCCGAGAAGGCGGCATCATGGCCGGTGTGTTGACGGAAAACGGTTTTTTCCTGATGATGCCCAATGAAATGGAACTCCGGTTTGAGCAAATATCACCCGATAAAAATTAAAAGACCCAACCGCCAACGAGGGCGCAAACCGGCAACATTAGTTCAGCGCTTTGCCTGCTTGATGCTTGTCCTTTCGGCGTCTGCCTGCATGAAGATGGGACCGGATTATACGAGTGCCGATCTTGATTTTACGATGCCGGCCGCTTTTGAACAGGAATCCGGTGGTTTGGATGCGCTAAAGCCCGAGAACCCCTGGTGGAAGGAATTTAATGATCCGGAACTCGACCGGGTGGTGGCCGAAGTGATGGCAAACAACCCGGATATCCGGGCAGCGGCTTTCCGGGTGACGGAGGTGGCGGCCGTCCTGCGGCAGATCGGCGCGGATCAATATCCTACGGTCAACCTGAGCGCCCAGGCCCTCAGACAGCGACAGGCGACATTAAACCCGATCACCGGCAATGCCGTTTCAGTGACCGGGTCTTCGTATTCCCTTTCCCTGCCGGCATCTTTTGAGCTGGACCTCTGGGGCCGCCTGGCCCGGGCCACCGAGGCGGCCGAGGCCGACCTGCTGGCATCCGCGGAAAACCGGCGGGCCGTGGTCCACTCCCTGACCGCCGAAACCGTAAGTCTTTATCTCCAGATCGCGGCCCTTAAGCGTCAGATCCGGGTGAACCGGGATATGGTGGATGCTTATCAGCAGGGGCTGGCTCTTACGGAAAGCCGTTACCGGCGTGGGTTGACATCGATCCTGGACGTGCGCCAGGCCCGTCGGGCCCTTGCCGGTGCCGAAGCCCAGCTTCCCGATCTGACCGCGGCCCTGGGCGCCGGCCGGCAGATGCTGTCGGTTCTTCAGGGCCGGTACCCCGCAGCTGAAACCGACGATTTTAAAGCGCCCGGCGCCTTTGCTCCGCCCCGCCCCATACCCGCCGGACTTCCTTCACAACTGCTGGAACGGCGGCCTGATATCCAGTCCGCCGAAGCCGCCCTGCAGGCCGCCTCGGCCCGGATCGGCGTTGCAAAAGCGGCCCGCTTTCCCGGCATCACCCTGACCGGCAGCTTCGGATATGCCTCCGGCGATATCGGCGACCTGTTCCGACCGGAAAACGAGTTGTGGCGGCTGGCGGCCGGCGGATTACAGCCGGTTTTTAATGCCGGAAAACTGTCCGCGGCCCAGGCCGCGGCCGAAGCCCGGTATCAGCAGGCGAAAATGGCCTATGCGAAGACGGTGCTAAACGCCTTTGCCGAAGTCGAGGGGGCACTGTTGAACCAGAAGGAACTGGAAACCCGGCGCCTGCGGATGCGGGTTTTTCTGGAGGAGGCTGTTGCCGTTCAGGAGGTTGCCGTGGACCGCTACCGCAGGGGGCTTGTGGATTACCTGGCCGTTCTGGACGCCCAGTCGGCGCGCTTTGCAGCGGAAATACGGATGGTGGAAGCGGAATACGCGGTTTTGTCCAACCGGGTGCGCCTTTACCGGGTTCTGGGCGGCGGCTGGGATGTTGCTTTTGTCGAACAGCCAAGCCCGAAATCCGGAGACGACATTGCCGCGGAAACCAGCGGCCGGAAACAAGACATACAAAAGTAGTGCGGCCGGGCAATTAAGAAATTTTGTTTTAACGATGGTTTTTCCCGACTTTTTGACGGGGTTTAGCGAATTGGGCCACTTATAATCTTGAGAGAATCATATGTCCCGATCCAAACGCATTCTGATACAGGTATTGATCGCCGTCATCATTGTGGCGGCCGGTGTTTTCGGGTTCAAGTCGCTCAAAGCCGGCCGCCAGGCGCCGCGGCAGGAAATGCCGGCGGCCCCCGTGCCGCTGGTGCGGACCGTTTCGGCGACCGTCGGGCCCATGGAAATCATCGTGACCGGTTACGGAACGGTCCGTCCCGTCATGGAAATCCAGTTGGTGCCCCAGGTGGGCGGCAAGGTGACGATGGTCTCGCCTTCCCTGGTGGACGGCGGGATCTTTGCCGAAGATGAACTTATGCTGGTGGTGGATCCGGCGGATTATGAAATCGCGGTCACCCTTGCCGAAGCCAGAATCAAGGAGGCGGAAAGCCAGCTTGAAATGATAAGAGAAGATGCGGCCGCATCCCGGGAGGAATGGCATCGCCTGAGTCCGGGGCAGGAACCGCCGGCCCTGGTGGCCAAGGAACCCCAGCTCGCCGCGGCCCTGGCCCGGCTGGAAGCGGAAAAGGCGAATCTCATCGATGCCCGCCTTAAACTGGCGCGCACCCGGTTGAAAGCGCCCTTTGCCTGCCGGGTCGTTGCCCGACAGGTGGGATACGGCCAGTACGTGGTTCCCGGCCAGCACCTGGCCACCCTGCACGCCACGGATGCCGCGGAAATCGTGATTCCCCTGGAAGACCGGGACCTGGCCTGGTTTGACCTGCCCGGCTACACGACAACCGATGCAATCGGCTCCCCGGCTGAAGTCAGGGCCGAAGCCTCGGCCCGGGAAATGATCTGGCAGGGCCGGGTGGTCCGTTCCGAAGGCCGCATTGATGACCGTACCCGCATGCATCGCGTGGTGGTGCGGGTGGAAAATCCTTATGATACGATCCCGCCCCTGGCGGCGGGCCAGTTCGGTGAAGTGCGCATTAAGGGCCGGGTCCTGGATGCGGCCGCCGTGGTCCCCCGTGCGGCCCTGCACGCGGATGACATTGTCTGGGTGGTGGACCCGGAAGAAGACCGCCTGGAGTTTCGAAACGTGACCGTGGCCCGTGCCGGCGACAGCGGGGTGATTATCGAGGCCGGACTGTCCGACGGCGACCTTGTGGTAATATCGCCGCTGAAGGTGGTCACCGACGGCATGCAGGTCCGGCATTTACCCGTTAACGGAGGCGAAAGCCGATGAGAGCCGCCGTAGCCTGGTTTGCGGAAAATCATGTGGCCGCCAACCTGCTCATGCTTTTTTTCCTGGTGGCCGGCATTACCACGGCCGTGGGCATCAAGCTGGAGGTGTTTCCCGAAGCCAGTCTGGACATGATCAAAATAACGGTGGAGTATCCCGGCGCATCCCCCGAGGAAGTGGAAGAGGGGGTCATCCGCCGCATCGAGGAAAATATCGCCGGCCTGACCGGGATTAAAAGGATCGATTCCACGGCCAGGGAAGGCCTGGCCACCATCACCGTGGAGGTCATGAAGGACTGGGATGTCAAAACCCTGCTCGATGAGGTCAAAGCCGAAGTGGACCGGATCACGACCATGCCTGCCGAGGCTGAAAAACCCGTTGTCCGGGAGATCATTCAGCAGATCCAGGTGGTCAGCGTGGCGGTTTACGGCGATGCCGACGAAGCCGTCATCAAGCACCTGGCCGAAACCATCCAGGACGACATCACCAATCTGCCCAATATCACCATGGCCGGCATGGCCGCGGTCCGGGACAGCGAGATCCACATTGAAATCCCGGAATCGGCGTTGCGCAAATACGGACTGACGCTCGGCATGGTGGCCGAAGCCGTGACCCGAAACAGCCTGGACCTGCCCGCCGGCCGGATCAAGACCGATGCCGGCGAAATCCTGATCCGGACCAAGGGCCGGAAATATCACGCCGCGGATTACCGCGACATCCCCATCATCACCCGTGCCGACGGCAGCCGGGTCACCCTGGCCGATATCGCCGTGCTCAGGGAAGGGTTCGCCGATGTGGACCTGTTCGCCAGTTTCGACGGCAAGCCCGCGGTCATCATCAATGTTTACCGTGTGGCCGAGCAGAGCGCCCTCAAGGTGGCCGCCGGGGTCAAGGCATTTGTGGCGGACCTGGAGCCGAACCTGCCTGCCGGCATGCATGTGCAGGTTTACAATGATTACGCACGGATTCTCAAAAGCCGGCTGGAGCTGCTGGGTAAAAACATGTTCTGGGGTCTGATTCTGGTGGCGATTTTACTGGGGATGTTTCTCAACATCCGGGTGGCGTTCTGGGTGACCCTGGGAATTCCCATCAGTTTTGCCTGCGGCCTGTGGCTTATGCCCCATTATGATGTATCCCTTAATATGCTGTCTTTGTTCGCGTTCATCATGGTGCTCGGCATCGTGGTGGATGATGCCATTATTGTGGGGGAGAATATCTTTTCCAAGCAGGAGGCGGGCATGGCGCCGCTGACCGCCGCCGTGGAAGGCACCATGGAGGTGGGACGGCCGGTGATTTTTTCCGTACTGACAACCATTGCCGCGTTTTCGCCCCTGCTGCTGGCCGGCGGGATGATGGGTAAACTCATGCGAAATATTCCGCTGGTGGTCATCCTGGTGCTGGCGGCTTCCCTGATTGAGTCGCTTTTTATCCTCCCCGCGCATCTGGCCCGCAGCAAGGCTGCTAAAATCGCCCATGCCGGCCACAGTCGACCCGGCATCATGGCCCGCGCCCTTGACTGGGTGATGCGCAATCTCTATGCCGGCCTGGCGACCCTGTGCGTGAAATGGCGGTATATCACCGTGTCCATCGGCATTGCCCTTTTATTGGTGACGCTGGGCGTATGGACTTCGGGGAGAATGAAATTCACCTTTTTCCCCAAGGTGGAAGGCGATGTGATCCAGTGCATGATCACCATGCCCACGGGCGTTCCTCTGGAGCAGACCCGGGAAGTGGTCCGGTTCATCGAACAGGCGGGCATCGATCTGCTGGCCGAACATGACCGGCTTCGACCCGAAGATTCCCCGCCATTGCTGGAGTATAGCGCGGCTCTCATCGGCGCCCATGTCAATCCGCGCGGCAACTCGGGGGATACCGGCGGGCACCTGGCCCAGATCTGGATTCAGCTTTTAGAGGGCGAGATCCGCGATATCAGTTCCGAAAAACTTAACAATCTCTGGCGCGAAAGGGTAGGCGCTCTTCCGGAGGTCGAGTCGCTGATTTTTCAAAGCGAAATTCACAGCGTAGGCAATCCCGTTGAAGTGCATCTTTCCTTAAATGATTACCATCGGCTAAAGGACGCGGCCGAATCCTTAAAGGCCGAACTGGAGAAATATCCCGGTGTGTTTGACATCAGGGACAGCTTTCTTCCCGGTAAAATGGAGATGCAGCTTCGACTCAAGCCCCAGGCCGAAACCCTGGGCATTACCTTAAGCGACCTGGCCCGCCAGGTGCGGCATGGATTTTACGGGGCCGAAGCCCTCCGGTTTCAGCGGGATAAAAACGAAATCCGCGTGCTGGTCAGGTTCCCCGAGGATGAACGCAGGTCCCTTTATTCCGTTGAACAGATGCGCATCCGCACCCCATCGGGCGCGGAAGTTCCTTTTGAGGCGGTGGCATCCGTGGAAATGGCAAGGGGCTATACCCAGATCGAGCGGGCCCAGCGCCTTCGGGTGGTCAAGGTGATGGCCGACGTGAACGAAAGCATCGCCAATGCCAACGAGATCCGGCAGGAACTGGTCAAAGACGTTCTTCCCCGGATCGTAAACCATTATCCCGGCCTTCGCTTTGCCATAGAGGGTGAAGGCAAGGAACAGCGGGAATCATTAGGGGACGTGTTTAAGGGATTTATCATCGCCCTGTTCTGTATTTACGCGTTGCTGGCCATACCGTTTAAATCCTTTTCACAACCCCTGGTCGTCATGATGGCCATTCCCTTCGGCATTGTCGGCGCAATATGGGGACACCTGCTCATGGGTTTTAACCTCAGCATTGTCAGCATTTTCGGGATTGTCGGGCTTTCCGGCGTGGTGGTCAACGATTCTCTGGTCCTGGTTCACCGGATCAACCGGCTCCGGGAGGCCGGCATGGCGCTTCGCGATGCGGTGATCCAGAGCGGCATGCAGCGCTTTCGGGCGGTGATCCTCACCTCCTTGACCACCTTTGCCGGCCTGACCCCCATTCTGTTGGAAGCCAGCATCCAGGCGCGGTTCCTGAAGCCCATGGCCGTCAGTATCGGCTTCGGCGTGCTTTTGGCCACGGGCATCACCCTTTTTCTGATTCCCTGCGGGTACATGATCCTCGAAGACCTCAAAGGCGTCGGGGCCAGAGCTGCGCATTTGACAGGCGGATTATGGCAAAACCGCTCAGAAGAAATACACAAGCCGGGCGGATGAAAGCGTCGTCCGTTCAGCGGCGGGACGGGAAATGTGAGGAACAATGGGGCTGACGATTGAAGATCAGTTGAAGTTGATACGGGATACGCTGGCCCGCGGGAATTTCAACCTGCTGGAGGTTTCGGGATCATTCCGGGTGGAACTCATGCCGGGCCTGCATGTTTATATTTATCCGGAAACCTTTGAAAATATAATCACCGCACGTTTTGACACCCGGGAAACCGACCCGGACATCCGAGCGGCCATGAGCGTGGACGCCGGCCAAATCCTCTGTCGCATCATCGATTTCGCGGATATCGCTCCATTCGCTAATTCCGACACATTGGGGTCTATGTTTGTCTATACCGCCCGCATCGACATCAGTGCCCCTGAAACGATTTCACCTCAATCGCCTCTCGAATCGCCGGGCATCCCCCATGGACCATCCGACATTGCCGCGCCCGGAGCGTCCGACCCGACCGAACGGGCCATGCAAGGCCTTGAAAGCCTGGATGCGGGAAGTCTTCGGGAGCTTTTGGACCAGATGTATCTCAAGCGTTCCGGCAAGGTGCGCGTGGCCGTCAGCCGGATTTTCCGGTCCTTCACCGACCGCCAGTCCCTGGAGCAGACCATCGCGATGGAGGCAAAAAAAATCATCTCCCCGACCGACCGCCAGGAACTTCAGATTGCCCGTTCCATTGATTCGGGCAATCCCCTCGAACCCCTGATTGAGCTGATTTATGATTCCGTGTTCGCGGAAAAATAAAAGATCAGGAAGGAAATGCGTGAAAGTCGATGCATCGCGAGGGTTTTAAAAAGGAATTGATGGCCGCCATTGAGGAGGCAAGGATCGAATTTAAACAGCAATTAAACAGCGGACAGGCCGGGGCGCTACTGTAAAATTGCCGCACGGGATTCCCGATTTGATGCCTTGACATCATTATAAAAGATGGCATAATCAGCCGCATGAGAACGACAATGAAAATAGATGATCCCGACACCATTAAAACGGACCTGCTGGAGCCGCTGGATTATGATTATCGGACCCGGCGGGATATTCATATCGTCATCGAGCAGCCCGAATATTCTTCCGTGTGCCCCCGGACGGGCCTGCCGGACACGGGCTGCATCACCATCTCCTATGTGCCGGATCACACCATCATCGAACTCAAATCACTGAAGCTTTATCTGCTTCAGTACCGCAATGTCGGGATTTTTTACGAAAATATCGTCAACTGCATTCTCGATGACCTGGTGGCCGTGTTGCAACCCAAAAAAATGACGGTGACCGGAAAATTCACCCCCCGGGGCGGGATCACCTCTACCGTGACCGCGGCGTTTCCCTGAGCGCAAACGCTCCTTTCATTTCCGCCGTACCATTCCTGGTCGCCAAAAGAGTCCAATATCTTGTATATATATTCAATAAATTAAAAATTGAGGTTTATTTATCGACATGGTGCACTGATGAAAAATTTTGCAATACTGTGGTTTTCAAATATTTCCCTTGTAAGATGACTTAAAAAAAACTTGACAGGAATTTTTCATCCACTATAATGACTGACAGTCAGTCAAAAGGTAAGATAAGGAGCGACAAATGTCAAGAGTTTCAAAAGACCCTGAAGAACGGAGAAATGAATTGATGGACGCCGCCAAACTTCTGTTTTTGTCCAAAGGATATGAAAAAACAGCGGTCAGCGATATCGTCAAGCAGGTCAATGTTGCCCAAGGGACATTTTATTATCATTTTAAATCAAAAGCAGACATTTTAGATGCAGTGGTGGACCGGTTTATTTCTGTTATTGAATCGGACCTTAAGGCTATTTTG
>Ga0351952_1040_pt1 | contig 17714 bp, 17 predicted proteins | sample BONcelT113001H15_FD_205817 | JGI IMG/M metagenome (GOLD analysis project Ga0351952, IMG submission 205817) | Enriched cells from coal bed in the Powder River Basin, Montana, United States - BONCAT cells T11 rep3 HSBNCT.T11.300.1.H15 ... | reverse complement strand
GTAGCGGTCAGCAAGATCGAGCAGGTTGAAATTGCATTGCAAAATGGGGCTGATCGGGTCTATCTGGGTATGGAGGGTTTGGGCAGCCATAAGCACTTAAACTTAACCCAAATAAAAGGCCTCCACTCTCTTGGCCGAGAAAAAATTGAACAAATAGTGCCAATTTTACCGCGCATACATAAGCCGGGTGAACCAAATCTATTTCGTGAATTAGCAGATGAAGGATTTACCAGCCTGATGATCTCTAGTTGGGCAGATCTTAAATGGGGTATTAATAGAGGATATACATTACTAGCTGACCATAGCCTTAATATTTTCAATCAATACGCATTAAGATTTCTATTGCAGCAGGGTGTATCCCAAGTATGTCTATCCCCAGAGTTGAGCTTTGATAATTTGCAAACATTTAAGGATTTAAGTAAAGTCGAGTTGTTAATTCACGGTGAATTAATACTTATGGAATCCCAGCATTGCATGCTAGGTGATGTTTTAGGGGGAGGAAAAGAGAAGTGCTTGGTTCCCTGCGCTGGAAATAGCTATTATTTACAGGATGATAAAGCATATGAATTCCCGGTGGAAACTGACGCACAATGTAGGTTTTATATTTTTAACTCCCGGACCCTGTGCATGATGCCAGACTTATCCAGAATTGTAGCCCTAAAACCAGCTAGCCTGAGGATTGAAGCCCGGCGTTTAACGAACGGACAGCTGGCTGCCACCGTAAAACTATATCGTCAAGCCTTAGACAAGCTCTTACAGGGTACCAAGCCTGATCTAGGGACATATCAGCAGGATTTAACTGCTGCATCTAATTCTGCATTCACCAAAGGTCATTATTATCGTGGGGTATTATAAAATGGAAAAACTAACCTTGGAAAAGCTTGAGTTTGATAAAATTAGGCAGCAATTAGCCTCGCGGTCCTACTGGGAGGGTGGGGTGCAGCTTGCTCTGGAGATTATGCCTGTGACCAGTCTCCAGGAAGTGAAAATTAGATTAGATGAAACTCAGGAGGCGATGGAACTGCTCCATTACGGGGAACCTGCTTTCTTAAGTTCCCTTAAGCCGGTAGAAAAACAGTTGGGTAAAGCGCGGATTTCTGGAATATTATCTTCCTCCGAACTACTGGAGGTATATTGTCTGCTCAGGGTTTCCAGACTAACTTTAAAATATACCGGTGGTGCAACTGCACGTTTAATAAAGACAATTGCATCAGATATAAAGGATAATCCTGGCTTGGAAAAACAGCTCTTGGAAGCTATCGATGAAGACGGAGATCTTCGAGACGATGCATCTCCTGCTCTGAGAAGCATTAGAAAACAAGTGGAAACAGCACGCCAGCGCATTAAAGACTACCTGCAGAATTTTATTCGTTCAGGCAACAACCAGAGTCTGCTCCAGGAAGCATTGATAACTGAGCGGGCAGGCCGCTATGTGGTGCCGGTTAAACATGAGCATCGTCAAAGCGTAAAAGGAATTGTCCATGATGAGTCGGCCAGTGGAGCAACTGTTTTTATTGAGCCGCTGGCGGTGGTAGAACAGAACAACAAAATAAAGAGCCTGGAGATTGAAGAAAAGCGGGAAGTGGAACGTATTTTACGTGATCTAAGTGCTGCCGTGGCAGTATCTGCCCAGGATTTATTATTGAACTTGAAAATATTAGCCTATCTGGATATGCTATTTGCTCGAGCTCATTTGGCATTTGACATGAATGCTTTTAGACCGGAGGTCAATGATAAGGGTCGGATTGAACTCAGCCGGGCTCGGCATCCCCTTTTGGGGGATAAAGCGGTACCTATAAATGTAGCTCTGGGGAAAGGCTTTGATATTCTGGTTATAACGGGTCCCAATACGGGAGGTAAAACGGTAGTATTAAAAACCATCGGTCTATTAACAATTATGTCCATGTGTGGCCTTTACATTCCTGCTCGTGAAAAGAGTCAGATATCAGTTTTCAACAACATATTTGTTGACATTGGTGATGAGCAAAGCATAGAGCAATCTTTGAGCACCTTTTCATCCCATTTGAAAAACATCGTTCATATTTTAAATAACGTTGATGGCCATTCTTTAGTTCTCCTGGATGAATTAGGTGCGGGTACTGATCCGGTAGAAGGTGCAGCTCTAGCTCGGGCAATTCTTGAAACCTTGAAAGAAAAGCAAACTCGGGTGGTCATAACCACCCACCAGAGCGAACTAAAGACCTTTGCATACCAGAATGAGCGGGTGGAAAATGCCTGCGTTGAATTTAACCCAGTTACCTTGAGGCCTACTTATGAATTGACTATAGGGACTCCAGGGCAGAGTAATGCCTTTGAAATCGCTTTGCGTCTCGGTCTAAAAGAGTCATTGGTGCAAAAGGCTAGGGAACTGGTCCCCGAAAGAGAAATGGAAATCGGCAACATGATTCGCCAACTAAAGGAAAGCCGCTACCATTTCGATATTAGCAGTCAGGAACTGGAGGAAGGGCAAAGGACTTTGGCTCGAGAGAGAGAATTGTTGGAGAGAGAAAAGAACCGCCTTTACCAGGAACAGTCTACTGTGTTACAGCGGGCTAAGCAGGAAGCAGATACTTATGTGCGGCGGATTAAAAGAGAGGCTAACGAAGCCATAGATGAACTTAAGAACCTGCTGAAGGAAAAAGAACATCCACCGAAATGGCACGAAGTTGAGAAAAAGAGTAAAAAGATCAAGGATTTGCAGGTCATTCTGTCCATTGAAGGAGATGAAAAGTCTGAACAGGATATAAAAGCTGGGGATTATGTGCAGGTAAGAAGCATTAACCAATCCGGATATTTATTAGAAGGACCTAACTCCCAGGGGGACGTGGTGGTACAGATCGGGAGCGTTAAATTAACTGTTGATAAGGAGCAAATTCAGCTGGGTAAATTAGTTGAGGAAAAAAAGACCCAGCGTCGGTCTGAATCTTTCCTGGATAAGGCCATCCATATATCACCAGAAATCGATCTGCGAGGAAAATACGCTGATGATGCCCTGGCTGAACTGGATAAATATTTGGAAGATGCTAATCTAGTAGGATTAAGTCAGGTTCAGATTATACATGGCAAGGGCACGGGAGCCTTAAGAACAGCGGTTCGCAGCTATTTGAAGGGCCACCGTTATGTTCAGGATTTTCGAGATGGGATGCGCGAAGAAGGTGGCCATGGGGTTACTGTGATAAGTTTCAAATAGCCACCTACTCCTAATTTATAATTTTGTCTAGCAAATCTTTAGCTTTAACATTTTTCGTTTGGTGATCCTGCAAAGGGCAAGGGGGAAGGTGTTCGCCGGGTGGCAATACCATTTCTTCAACATAAATAGTAGGGCAACCCCCGGATTGCGTTGGCTTGGTTATATTTGCTTGATATAGCTGTCCTTTATGACGGGGGTCTGTACATATCTTTACAACGTTCTTAGACAGTACAGACAGATTGAAACTGGTGTGGAGTGTACACTTTTCTGTGGGGATTTTACTTGCTTCTGAACTGTTTTCTCCCGCTTTAACTCCTGAAAAAACACTGGTATCTGGACAATACTTATTAGCTAGTTCTCCTGACTCATTACAAATCATAATAGTTTGATGTAGAGAGCAGGTTTCTGTGGGCACATAATCTTTTAGGCTGTATTCAGTTATAATCTGTTCATGAGGACAACTAGCAGAGGGAATTTTTCCTGATTTGGAACAAACACTAACCTGAACAATGTTTCCAGGCATGGACCATTCACCCGCTTTAATTCCCTGGTGAGCTTTTGTCATCATGGCTTTAAACATCAGGGCAGGGGAACCTCCACCATAAGCATCAGGCATTTTATATTTTTGGTCGTCATATCCCATCCATATGGCTCCAGAATAAACAGGTGTAAGCCCGCAGAACCAGACATCGGTTATCTTCTCCGAGGTTCCAGTTTTTCCTGCAGTAGGTACATTAGGAACTTTGGCATTAGTTCCGGTTCCTGAACTCACTACCGTCTGTAACATATTATTCATCAACCAGGCAGTTTGCTCGGTCATAACCCGTTTGGGCTGAGGTTTATATTCGTATATCACTAATCCGTTATTATCCAGGATTTTATTAATAAAATGAGGTTGGTTATAGATGCCAGCGTTTCCAAAACTGCCGTATGCTCCAGCCATCTGCAGAGGAGTAACACCTTTAGTTAGCCCTCCTAAGGCTAAGGCTGCCAGGTTGAGGTCATTAGTTCCCGGATTATCAACCAGGCTCAGTCCTAAAGAACGTCCAAAATCAAAGCTTTTACGCGTACCAATCAGATCAAGAAGCTGTACCGCATAGGTATTGATGGAATACTGTACGGCGGGTCTCATGGTAATTAATCCCTTGTATTTGTTATCGTAATTTTGGGGGGTCCATACTCCGCTACTGGTTTTGTAAGATATTGGCGAATCATCCAAAACCAAAAATGGCATTTTACCCTGTTCAAGTGCAGGACCATAGACGGTTAATGGTTTAATCGATGAACCTGGTTGCCGGTAGGCATCGGTAGCCCGGTTAAAACCACGCCGTTGTTCATATTGCCTTCCTCCCATTATGGCTTTGACGTCTCCGCTGTTGTTTTCAACTATTGCCATTCCTACCTGTACTTTAAGTCCACTACTAGTATCCCTGGGGAAATTGGCAGCATTCTTGTAAAATTCTTCAGCGTAAGCTTGCAAGGGTGCATTCACCGTGGTATATATCCTTAAACCACCTCGATAAATGGCGTTATCTCCATTTTCATAGCCTTTAATACCGGCTAATATATCCAGGGCCTCTTCAACTACAGCATCCATATAATAACCGTATTTCATGGAATTTTGTGATTTTACCAAATTTAAAGGAGTATCATAAGCCTTGGAGGCAGCGGCTTCATTAATAAATCCAGAACTGGCCATGCTGTTAAGAACCATTTTTTGCCTGGCCTTGGCCTTATCCAAATGGGTAAAAGGGTTATAGTTGTTAGGGCTTTGCACCAGACCCGCCAGTAAAGCGGATTCGGGCAAGGTCAGATTACTGACGTCTTTGCCAAAGTAGGTATTGGCTGCAGCCTGTACGCCGTAAGCCCCAGCTCCAAAATAAATTTTATTGAGATACAGTTCCATAATCTCTTCTTTGGAGAAAACCGATTCCAGCTTAAAGGCTATAAACATTTCTTTGATTTTTCTTTCCCAATTTTTATCACTCGACAAAAAGGAACTTCTAGCTAGCTGCTGAGTGATTGTACTGGCCCCTTGACCGGTCATGTCACCTGTTTGAAAATTTCTGACTAATGCCCGGGCAATACCTTTAAAATTAACTCCATAGTGGTTATAAAACTCTTTATCCTCAGTTGCGATAAAGGCATCTAAAAGTTCGACGGGGACTTTTTCAAGCCTGATATCAGTGCGGTTCTCTCCAGCATGCAGGCGTGAAAATACCTGCCCTTTGTCATCGTATAACAAAGTAGTGTTGGTGCCGGATAATTGCCCTGGATCGAAGGCGGGTAGGTCTGTGGCAACAAAGGTTAATAAACCAATAAAGGTGCCTAATCCTACTAAAAGTAGTATGGATACCATAAGCCACCAGTTTTTGCGTCTGGTAGGCTTACGGGGTGGATACTTGATTGTCCCATCGTTACTTGCCATGTATTAAAGCTCCTCCTGCTTTTGGGCTTGTCTCGGAATAACTGTCAATCATGCCGGCAATTTTTTCGGCATTCCGCGATAAGCCCTTAATCCTTATATATTAGTAATTAGACAAAAAACTGAAAAATCCTGCCCAAAGGTTGAAAATGCCTTCATCTACTGTATATACATGTTGACAGGTCTAATTATTGCACATACTTATTTTTTTGTGCTATGATTTTTTATGGCAAGGAGGTCATGAAATGGAAAATACGATAAAAGAGCGGGCTCAGATCCAAATGGAGCTAATTGAGCGCGGGGTAGTAGAAATTTTGCCGCGGGAAGAGCTAATAAAAAAGCTGGAGAAATCACTGCGGGACGGGAAACCTTTGCGGATTAAATTGGGTTTGGATCCAACCGCTCCCGACATTCATCTTGGGCATACTGTGGTTTTAAACAAATTGCGTCAATTCCAAGACCTGGGACATGAGGTTCATTTGATTATTGGGGATTTTACTGGCCGCATCGGTGATCCTAGCGGGAAGTCGGAAACCCGTAAACAGCTTAGCGAAGAAGAAATAATGGAGAATGCACGTACCTACCAAGAACAAATTTATAAAGTGCTTGATAAAGACAAGACCATTATGCACTTTAATAGTGAATGGCTAATGCCCCTTACGATGATTGACGTACTTAAGTTGGCGGGTAAATATACTGTTGCCCGGATGATGGAAAGAGATGATTTTGAGAAACGCTACAAAGAAGGCTTGCCAATTGGGGTGCATGAATTTATGTATCCACTTATGCAGGGGTATGACTCGGTAGCACTACAGTCTGATGTAGAACTGGGCGGAACCGATCAGAAGTTTAATCTGCTGGTAGGCAGACACTTGTTAAAGGAATACGGCTTAGAACCGCAGGTAGCCTTAATGATGCCAATACTGGAGGGCACTGATGGCGTTCAGAAAATGAGCAAGAGCCTGGGCAATTACATTGGGGTTAATGATGAGCCATACGAGATGTTTGGTAAGACTATGTCGATAAACGATACGTTGATTTGCAGGTACTTCGAACTCCTTACTCGTGTACCTAGTGTGGATATCGAAGCAATGAAAAACCAGATGAATACGGGGGAATTAAATCCTCGCGATGCAAAGATAAGGCTGGCGGTTGAAATCATCACTACTTTCCATAGTTCTGAGGAAGCTGTTCAGGCTATGGAAAGATTCAAGTTGGTATACTCAGAGCGAGATATCCCCGATGACATTCCTGAGATTATTGTAATTGAGACGGACGTCTGGTTACCCAAGTTTTTAAGTGAAAATAATATAGTGGTTTCAACTAATGAAGGCAGACGCATGATAAAACAGGGCGCCATAAAGGTTAATGGCGAGAAATATGAACAGGAAGACATAAGATTAGAAGCAGATATGGTTATCCAGGTAGGCAAGCGCAAATTTGCAAAGATACTAATCTAATCTAAAGACCAACAAGGGAGGAGGAAACAAGGGAAACGACAGAACCGTCCCCTTGTTTCCTCCTCCCTTGGTTGGCCCTAATAATTATGTCCCATAGCCTTAAGGGCAGGCATTATGTCGTTTACATGACCTTCGTAGAAAATTGCATAGCCTTTCACATTTGGGACTTCCAGGGATAGCATCTTGATGAAAACGAAACCGGCTTCCTCTAAATCTTGGCGACTGGAGTTGCGAATATACGTTAAATGTTGGTCACTTATCTTTTTTGCAGTACAGTAAACTTCTTTACCTTTAGAATTATATAGTGCTGTAGCTACAAGCGTGCGCACGGGCTATCGCCTCCATTCAATCCATTTAGAATGAAATAAGACCACTCCAGTTGAGTGGTCTATTTTTTTGCAACTTACAATAATTGGTAGCCCCAAGGGGAATCGAACCCCTGCTTCCGCCTTGAGAGGGCGGCGTCCTAACCGCTAGACGATGGGGCCAAGTGGCAGCCGAACAAGGATTCGAACCCTGACAAACTGAACCAGAATCAGTTGTGCTACCATTACACAATTCGGCCTTATCGCGAAATTACTCGCGCAAAAAGTATTATAATACAGAGACTAATGATTGTCAAAAGGTTTGTGCAAATTATGGATTTAGGCCAAATTAGTTATATATTGAATAGATTTACTTATTCTATTCATAGAAGTCTTCCGGCCCAATAATTCTATGATTTCAAAAAGCCCCGGAGTCATGGTTCGACCAGATACCGCCAGGCGGGCAGGGTGTATTAAATCAGCTGCCTTCATATCCAAAGCTTCGGCCTTTAAGCGTATAGCTTCCTCCAGGTCAAGAGCAGTAAAGTTTTGGATATGGCTTACTACATCTAATACTGCCATCAGCTTATCCAGGCTTCCTGTTTTAAGGAAATATTTATCTACGCCCTTTTCATCATAGGCATCAGGTTCTCTGAAAAAATATTCTGCTAGTTCCAAGACCTCATTTACTACTTTAGCCCGACTGCGTACCAGATCCACAACTTTATAAAAATAGTCACTATTATCTGATTGCAGCCAACCCTTTTGCCGGGCAGGTTCCTCAATTAGTTTTACAATAACATCAATATCTGCAACCGTTATATAGTGACCATTCATCCACGCAAGTTTTTTTATATCGTATATAGCCGCTGAAAGAGATACATCTTTTAGCGAAAATAGATTTGGCATTTCCTCCCGAGGTAGGATATCAGAGTTTTCACCAGGTGACCACCCTAATAAGGCCAGATAATTTACCAAAGCATCAGGCAGGTAACCATCGTCTCTAAATTCCTGAACAGAAGTAGCACCATGACGTTTCGATAGTTTACTGCGGTCAGGAGCCAGAATCATGGAGACATGTGCAAACTGGGGCGGGGTAATTCCAAGATTCTGGTAAACATGTAGTTGTTTAGGAGTATTGGACAAGTGCTCTTCCGCACGAATTACATGACTTATTTTCATCGTATAGTCATCTACAACCACCGCAAAATTATAGGTGGGCCAGCCATCTGATTTGGCAATAATAAAGTCATCCAGCAAACCGTTATCGAAGTCAACCTCACCTCTTATAAGATCATGAACCACAGTAGTTCCCTGCCGGGGTACAACTAACCTGATCACTGGTTTTAAACCCTCTGCAATACGCTGTGCAACTTGCTCTGGGCTCAGTGACTCACAAGTTTTCGGGTATAGATAATTTACCTTTTCCTGATGGGCTTCTTCTCTCTGTTTTCTCAGTTCATCTGTAGTGCAGAAGCAGTAATATGCCTTCTTTTCATCCAGTAGTTGCTGTAAAAATTGTTGGTAAATCGATAATCGTTCACTCTGACAGTAAGGACCATAAGGACCACCTATATCCGGTCCCTCGTCCCAATCTAGTCCCAGCCAACTCAAACCTTCCAGGATTCCCTCAGCCGACTCTGCTGTTGATCTTATGGTATCCGTATCTTCAAGGCGCAGAATAAATTGGCCACTATTACTGCGAGCAAAAAGCCAGTTAAATAGGGCTGTACGAGCCCCGCCAATATGTAATGTCCCGGTCGGGCTGGGAGCAAACCGAACTCTAACATTTTCCATAATTTCTTCACTCCTTCATTCTATATATAGTAGCTTATCTATTAAAAATTATCAAAAGGAGGAAACAAGGGAAACGACAGAACCGTCCCCTTGTTTCCTCGAACTGTTACCCCTAATAATAATTGTTCAAAATAGTCACCAAATGTAACTACTTCTCATATATTAAAATAAACAGCAGAAAAATAGGAAACTATGGAGGGGATAAAATTGGCTAGAAAATGGTTGCCGTCACTTAGCGTAATGATAGTCATAGTTTTGGCGACGGTCCTAATACTTGCTGATCTGCGTCTGAAAGGTAGCATTTTGGAGATAGCCCAATCCCAGGCCCAATTACATGCAGTTGAAATAGTTACCCAGGCGGTAAATGATAAGATTGTAGCAGAAACGGATTACCGGGACATTGTCTACATTCATAAAGATGAAAAGGGTAGGATCGTAATGATTCAAGCCAATACGGTGATTTTGAATCAGATAATGGCCAAGACTGTTAAAGAAGTAGTAGCAAGCCTTAATGGGTTAGAAGGGCAAACAATTAGAGTTCCTTTGGGGCAGGTAACTGGGTCAATATTATTAGCGGCTCACGGCCCTAAATTTAATGTGAGAATCATACCAGCCAGGCAAGTAACGGTGGAAGTGGAAAACAAATTTGAACAGGCGGGCATCAACCAGACCAGGCATCTTATCTATTTTAAAATCAATAGCAGGATAAAGATAGCAGTTCCTCTTGTTAATAAAAATGTGGTGGTTTCAACCACCATACCTCTAGCGGATACCATTATCGTAGGGGATGTACCGGATACCTATTTAAATTTTACTGCTCCGGGCCAAACTCTGGTTCCTCTGTTGCAAAAATAGCATATCACTAACGGTTTGTAGATTAATAGTTCTTGATAGTTAATGAACCAAAATACCAACAGGCAAGTTTATTGGATTCACTTCATATATTAAAAGTATAGCTATGGATAGGGGTGATTGTATGGTGAAGGTATCCGAATTGCGCATGCGGGAAGTCATTAATGTCCTGGATGGTAAAAAACTGGGTAATATTATCGACATAGAATTAGATATGGAAAAAGGCAAAATTATAGCTTTTATGCTTCCGGGACAGGTCAGGGGCTGGGGTATTTTTTCCAGAAAGGAGGAAATAGTGGTTCCTTGGGAAAAGATAGTGCGAATCGGTAGAGATGTAATTCTGGTGGAAGTACCATCTTTTAGCGAGATTGACCAAAAATATGGCTCGCGATATTTGGATGATGAAGAAAGATATTAATATTCTACCAGTATAAGGGGATTACTCAGTTGATTATAATAAACTAATTGTTCATAATAAGGGCAGATAGTAAGGTGCTGTAAAAACCGATTTTACCAGCATGGGAGTGATAGATAGTGCACTGTCCTTATTGCCAGGCAGCGGATAGTAAAGTGATTGACAGCCGATCCAGCGAAGATGGGAATGCCATTAGAAGGAGGCGCGCATGCGCAACCTGTAAAAGAAGGTTTACTACTTATGAGAGGGTCGAGGAAAGACCCTTATTAGTTATAAAAAAGGGAGGCAATCGGGAACAGTTTGATCGTAATAAATTGTTAAATGGACTTACTCGAGCTTGCGAAAAAAGGCCGGTAAGTTTAGAGGCTATAGAAAATATGGTGGGTTCCATCGAAGCTGATTTACGGGATAATAGCGATAGAGAAGTAAGCAGCATGGTGATTGGTGAAATGCTTATGGACAGGCTACGTAGCTTAGATGAAGTAGCCTATGTCCGTTTTGCTTCGGTCTATCGCCAATTCACGGATCTTAATAGCTTCATAAATACTATTGATCAGTTAAAGAATAAATAGTTGACTGAATTCATTAAAGTTCAGATTTTTCCAGTTCAGCTTGCATCAGCTGCTTGGCTTCCTCGGCATAAGCTTCAGGAACGGCAACTTTTACCGCACCCAAGGGCCCAATTGTCAGGCCAAATACTGATCCAATTGATTCGTTAATAAGTTTAACTGGGATGCCAAATGACTGTATCAGACTTTTTAGAACCACATCGTCAGGCGGGGAAACGGTAGCGATCACTATCCAGGCAGATTTCGTAAGGTCTAAGCCAGGATAACTCATAGTAAACACCTCCTCTAGTCATGTTATTTTAATCGAAATGGAGCGTAAGGACAAATGGAGCTTTGGAATTGGATAAACACCAACGGTTTGCAGTATATTTCCCTGCAATCGTGGTTAAAAGAAGGAATTAATATGGCTTTTTCCACCCGGTTGGGGGGAGTAAGCAATGGAGTTTATGAATCCTTGAACATGGGCCTACATGTAGGTGATCAGGCAGAAATGGTCTTGGAAAATAGAAGGCGTTTTCTTGGCATCTTTAATGCCCAATTAGATGACATGGTAGCTTGTCAGCAGGTACATGGCAATGAGGTGATGCGCGTTAATGGGATCGACCGGGGGAAGGGATCTCGAAACCTGGGTGATGTCATCATGAACTGTGATGCCATGATAACCAATGAGCCCGGAATTTATCTCATGAGTTTTTATGCTGATTGCATACCGGTGTATTTTTTTGACCCGATAAACCGTGCGGTAGGGATGGCACATAGTGGCTGGAAAGGTACTATGAATAAGATTGTGGTTAATACTGTGGAGGCCATGCGGAAAGAGTTTAATACCGCTGCTAATGAACTGCAAATTTTTATAGGTCCTGGAATAGCAAACTGTTGTTTTGAAATACAGCCGGATCTTTTAGCAAAAGTAAAAACTGAATTTAGTGGCTTTCATGCTATAATCAATTATAGGCAAAATGGCTCTATTTCCTGGGATTTACAGGAGACCAATTCCCAGTTGTTGGTACAAGCAGGAGTTAATCCTCTTAATATTAGCATCTGTAAGCTTTGTACAGCCTGTCATGCAGATAGTTTTTATTCCTACCGCAGAGAAAAAGGCGATACAGGCAGAATGGGTGCTTTGATTGGCATAGAGTATTGAGGTGATAACTTGCTATCTAAAATATTGGTAGTTGATGATGAAACCTATATTGTTGAACTGGTAAAATTCAATTTAGAAAAGGAAGGTTTTCAGGTCATCGTAGCTAATGATGGACTAAAGGCTTTGGAGATGGTGAAAAGCGATTCTCCTGACCTGATCTTATTAGACATAATGCTGCCTAATATGGATGGTCTTGAGGTCTGCCAGGTGCTGAAGCAGGATGCAAATTATAGCTCTATCCCGATTATTATGTTGACTGCTCGCGGTGAGGAAATTGATACAGTTTTAGGTTTGGAAATAGGTGCTGATGATTATATTAAGAAGCCTTTTAGTCCTAGGGAGTTACTAGCGCGAGTTAAGGCCCGGCTGAGAGCCATACGGATTTTACAGGCCGAAAAAGCAACCGGTACCAAGGCATACGTACACAAAGATCTGATTTTGGTTCCTGACCAACATGAGGTGTTTTTAGGAGAAATTAAATTGGAACTAACCCGCAAGGAATTTGAGCTTTTAAGATTAATGGTGTCCCATCAGGGTAAGGTGTTTACTCGCGAAGTTCTCTTGGAAAAGGTATGGGGATACGAATATTCGGGAGATACCCGGACAGTAGACGTGCATATAAGGCATTTACGGCAGAAGCTAAATGACGACTCCAACTTCCCCGTATATATTGAAACCGTGCGAGGAGTAGGTTATAAATTTGTGGAGTAATTAGATTGAAACTTTGAGGATGAACCAAGATGAAAGAATTTGATCAAGACAAAAAGACCATGAATGCAATTCTGGGCAATATGGCAGAAGGAGTATTAGTGGTCGATCAGAACTCCAAGATTATTCTGGCCAACAAGGTGGCGGAGAATATCTTCCTGGTACGGGAAGGGGTTTTGTTAGGCAAGACCTTTTCTGCGCTCCCTGATTATGGCAAAATCAGGACGATGGTAGGCGGGGTATTGAAAACCGGCAAAGATGTATTTATCGAGACCTTAATCCCGCCACATACTCAAATATTCAGGGTCCACGTTGCACCTATAAAGGGAGATAATGGCAGTATTGATGGTGCAGTTACGGTATTACATGATGTAACCGACGCTCGAAATTTTGATCAAATGAGATCTGAATTTGTGGGCAATGTGTCTCACGAACTAAGAACCCCGCTTACCTCGATAAAGGGTTTTGTTGAGACTTTATTGGATGGTGCCATGGAGAACAATTATCTTTGCAGGCGCTTTTTGACCATTATTGATAGTGAAACCTACCGTCTAAGCAGGCTCATTGAAGATTTGCTTACTCTATCATCGATTGAGTCTAAAGAACGACCGATGTACCTTATACCTTTATGTATGGCCCGTTCGGTGTTTAATGTTTTGAATATCATGGGACCGCAAATTAGTGAAAAATCTCTGCGGATTGATTATATTTACGAATCTAACTTGGCTTATATCAATGCGGATGACGACCTTTTGAACCAGGTACTCATTAATCTATTGGACAATGCTATTAAATATACACCCCGAAAAGGTACTATAACAATTAGGAGCCGTGAGCTTAATAGCCGTGTAGTTACCACTATAACTGATACCGGGATGGGTATTCCCAGGGAGAGTTTGCCACGAGTGTTCGAAAGATTTTATCGGGTTGACAAAGCTCGTTCCAGAGACCAAGGAGGTACCGGTCTGGGTCTATCGATAGTAAAACATATCGTTGAAGCTCATGGCGGCGAAGTACTGGTAGAGAGTGAGATAGGCAAAGGATCTACTTTTGGAGTTAGTTTTATAGCTTTGTAATTTATGGAGGGCGAAGATTTGTCAAGCAGGAAGTATAGAGTAAAGCGCAGAATTATGCAGAAAAGCGTATTAAAGGTGATGCTTTTATCCGGTTTAACCTTTTTAATTCTAGGATTTATCTATCTACTGGGACAAAATACTCATTCAACCATGGTCAAGTTAAACCGGGATATCAGAGTAGTAGAATATGGGCTTATTGAAGATAAGCTGTCCGGAGAAGCCATTGTTCTAAACAAGGAGGAACTAACCTCGGCTCAATTTGAAGGACGCTTTGAAAATATAGTTGCAGAAAGAGAAAAGACCGGTAAAGGTTCATTGGTAGGCTATTACATTAGTTCCCGGGGACAAACTCCACTACGCGCGCCAGTATCAGGTATATTTATGCGGCGAACCGATGGATTAGAAGAGGTATTTAAGGAAATAAACCTGCAGGCTGTAACTCCTGAAGTATATAAATATAAAATCAGAACAGTAGCAGAAGATAAGCCCATACAGGTTGGACAGCCTGTATATAAAATAGTAAATAACCTGGAACCAACTCGCTTATTGGTTCATTTGCCCCTAGACCAAATAGATTTTGATATAGTGGCTAAGCAGCGGGCCAATATTTTATTAGCGGGAAAAGATCTTGGTAAGGCTACTATTAAGGAAATGAAGCAGGATTTCGGGGAAATGTTGATGATTATGGAATTCACGGATTTTCGGGAAGAATTGCTGAATCACCGTTATATCGAAGTAGAACTGGTCTTTGATTCTCGCAGCGGTTATCTGGTTCCCGAAAAAGCTTTAATTGAAAAAGAAGGAAAAAAGGGAGTATATTGTACCAAACAAGAAGATATTACGTTTAAACCTGTAAATATTTTAAAAATAAAAAATGGTAAGGCTGTTGTAGAAGGATTGAACAAAAATGACCTGCTGGTGATTAATCCTCCTAAATAAATTAAATGCGGGCAGGTGATATGATGGTAGAATTGCAGCAGAGGCTAATAGAAGTAGAGAGGCGTATTGGGCAGGCAGCGCAAAAAAGCGGCCGTAGCAGCCAAAACATTACTTTGCTGGCAGTTAGTAAAACGGTCAGTAATGATACTGTGGCTCAGGCCTATGAACTGGGTATTAGGGACTTTGGCGAAAACCGGGTACAAGAATTTGTTAGCAAAAACCATAGCCTGCCTCAGGCCAAATGGCATATTATCGGTAGGTTGCAGACCAATAAGGTCAAAGATGTTGTAGGCAAGGCATTTCTGATTCATTCTGTGGACAGGTGGCAACTGGCCCAGGAACTTGATAAGCGAGGGCATTATTTAAAAGTGCCGGTGCCGGTGCTATTACAGGTTAATATTTCGGGGGAAAAGAGTAAGACAGGTCTTAAGGCCGATGAAGTAGTAAACTTTCTTCAATCCGTAGGAGAATTTACCTCTCTGAAGGTTATGGGTTTTATGACCATGGCAGAATTGAGTTCTGAGCCGGAAGAAAGTAGGCCTGTATTTCGGGAGCTTTCCTCGCTCAAAAAACAGCTGGATAGGAAGACTTTTACCAATGTAGAACTTAAGTATCTATCCATGGGTATGTCTCAAGATTATGAGGTCGCCATAGAAGAAGGCGCCAATATTGTGCGCATTGGCAGCGCACTATTTATATAGGTGAATACTAGATTAAAATTGTAGAGGAGGAGTCAGCATGGGAGTTATAGATGGCGTATGGAAATGGTTTGGCGTTCAGACGGAAGTGGAAGAGGAATACCCACAAATTCCAGTGCTGTCGGAAAACAAAGTGGGACCCAATATCGTCAGCATAAATAGCGGCAAGAATTTAAAGGTAATAGTATGTGAACCGGAGCGCTTTGAAGAGGCGCAAGCCCTGGTCGATCACCTTAAAAATCGCAAGCAAGTTATTCTTAATTTTGAAGCCACTCCGCCAGAAGTGTCTCAGAAGATTATAGATTTTATTAGTGGTGCAGTCTATTCCTTGGATGGGCAGAGCCAACAACTTGGGAAGAACATCTTTCTTTTTGCTCCTTCCTCGGTAGAAATTACTACTGAGCACAAAACATTAATGCGTAAACATGACCAGAAAAGACCTGAAACATTTGGAGGAAAATGGTAATGGTAGCCGAGAAGCTGGGAATAATAGGCTGCGGAAAAATGGCGTATGCCCTATTGAAGGGAATCAGTCAAGAAACTTCATATGGGGCAATCTATGCCTGTGATATCAGTAGTGAAAGAACCCATTTATTTGCCCAAGAGTTCAATGCTATTCCGGCTACCCCCACTGAGCTAGTGGCCAATGCTGATCTAATTATCTTAGCAGTAAAGCCAGGTCAGATTAAAGGCGTATTAGCTGAAACGAATGATCATTGGGATGAGGGAAAACTGTTGGTTTCGATTGCAGCTGGCATTAGCACTAGGATGATTGAGATGGAACTGGCCAAGCCGGTACCGGTGGTGCGGGTCATGCCTAATACTCCATGCTTGATAGGGGAGGGTGCCTCTGCGCTGGCAGCCGGCAGATATGCCAGAACTGCTGATTTGGATATAGTGCAGACCATCTTGAACAAGGTAGGTTTATCGATCATTATTGATGAAATATACATGGATGCAGTTACTGCAGTGTCAGGAAGCGGCCCGGCCTACGTTTTTCTGGTAGTTGAAGCCATGATGGACGCTGCCCTGTACTTAGGTTTGAACAGTGATATGGCTCGCCTACTGGTTTTGCAAACCCTAAAGGGGAGTATTTCCATGTTAGAGCAGACCGGGGAGCACCCAACAGTTTTAAAAGCCCAGGTTACTTCCCCGGGTGGAACTACCATTGCGGGCTTAAGAGAGTTGGAAGCAGGAGGTATCAGAGAGGCATTTTTCGCTGCCATGGAAAGAGCCTGCCAGCGTTCACGAGAGCTAGGCAAGCACTAATAAATTGGGGAGGATGGAGAAATTGATTTTACTGCTCATTCAAGTTGTAAACATTGTATTTGAGGTATTAACCTGGCTTATTATTGGTCGCTGTGTTTTATCCTTTATTCGGCACAACCCTTCTCAGCCCATAATACGCTTTGTTTATGAGGTAACGGAACCTATAATGGCACCTTTACGGAGATTAATTCCGTCCGCTGGTGGGATAGATTTTTCGCCTATTGTTGCCGTGCTGGCCATAACTATGGTTCAGAAGTTGGTAACCGCACTTCTATGGACCCTTTTCTAAAGATATGATAAAGGAGTAGTGGGGCCTTTGCATGAACTAGAGCTACTGGCTCCGGCTGGTAAAATGGATGTGCTGCTGAGTGTAGTTGAAGCCGGTGCTGATGCAGTATACCTAGGTGGCAAAAGATTTAATATGCGGGCCTTGAGATCAGATTTTAACTTTGCCGACGAGGAGATTAAACAAGCAGCAAATTTCTTGCATCAGAGGAATCGAAAACTTTATATCACAGTTAACAACCTGTATAGTGACAATGAAATTGAACAGCTAGAGAGCTATCTTCTTTTTCTAAAAGAAGTAGGAGTAGACGCTTTAATAGTGCAGGACTTAGGGATCGTAACTCTTTGTGAAAAGCTTAAGTTAGGAATACCTCTCCATGCCAGTGTGCAAATGGGTATAGCTAACCTGGAAGCGGTTAAGGTTTTGGAACAAAAGGGTTTTGAGCGAGTTATACTTTCTAAAAATGTATCCTGGCATGAAATTGCAGAAATATCAGCTCATACTAGTTTGGGGATAGAGTATTTTGTTCATGGCGATCTTTGTATATCTCATACCGGTCAATGTTTTTTGAGCAGCTTTGC
>Ga0351952_1037_pt1 | contig 18017 bp, 15 predicted proteins | sample BONcelT113001H15_FD_205817 | JGI IMG/M metagenome (GOLD analysis project Ga0351952, IMG submission 205817) | Enriched cells from coal bed in the Powder River Basin, Montana, United States - BONCAT cells T11 rep3 HSBNCT.T11.300.1.H15 ... | reverse complement strand
TTAATTCTTCAGCAATTAATTCAATCGTTGTTGCTGTTGTTGCCACAGGTTCGACAACAGTAGTGCGCGCTAAATCACGCTCTGCGTTTTGCAATGCTTTTTCGGCGCGCGCCAAAGAATCCACGTGGCGTCTTCGTGCTCCAAAAACATTTTCTTCGATCTGCAGCCCCGCGCTCTCTTTTAGATGCTTCTGTAATAAATTTATTCCCGCTCCTGTTTTCACCGAAAGATAAAGACAATCAATGTTGTTTATTTTTTCAATCCTTGCTGCTTCTTTTGTCAAATCAATTTTGTTATATAACACTGTCAACTTGCTGCCCCCGGGGATTGTCTTTAAAAATTTTTCACTTACAACATCTGGTGCACACTTGCTCTCGGCTGCAGCATCAACCATCAATAACACATGATCAGCTTTTTTAATTTCCTCCCAAGCGCGCCTTATCCCTTCTTGCTCAACAACGTCTGGCTGTTCGTGTAATCCCGCAGTATCTAGCACATGTATTGGTAGCCCATCAATTTGGATCCATGTGCGCAAAACGTCGCGCGTTGTCCCGGGAATGTCTGTAACTATAGCCGTATCTTGCCCGCTTAAACAATTGAGTAAACTAGATTTGCCGGCATTGGGATTGCCAACTATAACCACCGTTACTCCTTCGCGCAAAATTACGCCCTGCATAGCATCGCTTTTGAGTTGCGCTACCTGGGGTAAAATGGTGTTGATTAATTGTGACCAGCGCTTTGCGTCGTGAGAAAACGACGAATCAGGGGCATCAATCTCGAGCACATCCTCTTCTTCGACGAAATCAATTGCGGCTTCGATTTGGGCGCGCACCTCGATTAACTGCGCCACTATTTTATTTATTTCGCAAGAAAATTTTCCTACAAGGGAGCGGGCAGCGTTTTGTGCCGCTTGAGATGTTGCGGCATTAATTAAATCAGCAACCGCTTCTGCTTGAACCAAATCTAATTTACGATTTAAAAAAGCGCGCTCCATAAACTCTCCTGGTCGTGCAAGACGCGCCCCAAGCTCCAAAACACGTTGCAATAATAAATCCATAACCGCCTGGCCTCCATGACCATGCAATTCAAGGACATCTTCCCCAGTAAACGAATGTGGCGCAGAAAAATAAATCACTAATCCCTGATCGATTACTTTTTGATCGTGAGAAAAAAAATTACAAAAGTGCGCATGACGCGCGCGCGGAGTTTTGTTTAAAATGGTTTGCGCAATCAAGAAAGATCCCGGCCCAGACACTCGAATAATTCCTACTCCTCCCCTGCCTGGTGGCGTTGCCTGCGCAGCAATGGTATCAGATGTAAATTGCATAATAAGCAGCCAACAACATTTCTGTTTATCTTCTACAAACCTTCGCGCCCACGGTTAATTTTTTGTTGATATACCATTGTTGCCAAACTGAAAGCAAATTATTTACCAACCAATACAAAACTAATCCCGACGGAAAGTTCATAAAAAATAAAGTAAACACCACTGGCATAAACATCATCATTTTAGCTTGAGTTGGATCGGGAGATGCCGGGCTCAAACGCTGCTGCAGAAACATACTAAGTCCCATCAATATGGGCAATACATAATATGGATCGCGCGACGATAAATCTTGGATCCACAACATAAACGGAGCATGCCTCAATTCTACCGCACCAATTAATACATAATATAAGGCAATGAAAAATGGAATTTGAATCAACATCGGCAAACAACCGCCAAAATTCAATGGATTAATTTTTTCTTGTTTATACAACTCCATGGTGGCCTGATGCAGTCTTTGACGATCATCAGCATATCGTTCTTTTAGCGCTTGCATTTTCGGCACAAGTTCTCTCATTTTGGCCATGGAACGACAGCTGCTTTCAGAGAGCTTGTAAAACACTAGTTTAATTAAAATCGTCAACAATACGATTGACCAACCCCAATTACCAATTAACTTGTAAATGTTTTTTAAAACCCAAAAGAATCCTACAGAAATTATCCACAACCAACCGTAATCTACCGTATGATCTAAACCGCGCGCCAGGGGAGCAATATTTTCTGTTACACCTGGACCGGCATATAAAATCGCACCAATGGTTTCTTTTTTACCAGCCGGTATCGCAATATTTTCTGTGAGCCCAATTGTATAAATACCGTTGTTGGCGTTTCTAAAATAGCGATAAATTTTATCTTGAGCTGGCACCCAAACGCTTAAAAAATAGCGTTGTTGCATAGCAATCCAACCGCCCTGATTATCCCGAATAAACTCTTTTTTATTTTTAGTAGCATCTTCTATATCAGAGAAACTCATTTTTTCGTACGGCTTTTCTTGGCTCGAAATCGCAGCACCAATATAGGTGCTAAATTGAAATAAGCTTTTGGAAGAATCAAAATCTTTGCGCTTAATTTGTGTGTAAAATTGTCCAGACCACTGCTTTTTCGATCCGTTATCAATCTCATAATCAACAGCAATGTCGTACTTGCCTTTGGTAAAAGTAAAAATTTTAGCTACACTCACACCACCTGCGCCCTGCCATAAAAGTCTAATTTTTAAGCTGTCTTTGGCAGAATCAAGAACATATTCTTTCTGGGGGGAAGCATATTGCGCTTGCGCAGCAAGAGAGTCTGGACCAAGCGCACTAATCAAGCCACTCTCAGCAACATAGTAACGCACCGCATCATTATTTAATAATCTTGTTGGCTTTTCTTGGCGCATCATTTCTGGATATTTTAATAAATCAGCTTGCACCACATTGCCGCCAACTAGATCAATAGCAACATCTAAAACATCGGTGCGCACTTTGATTAATCTGTTTTCCAGAGCAACTATGGCTTGTTTTTGTATAACGCGCGCCGCCGCACCTGTTTGCTCTGTAGCTACAATAGAAGCACCACCAGTTGCTTGTTGAGACGCTATGGTTGTGGTAGCGGCAGCAGTAACTGTGCTTGCTGCGCTATTCACATTATAATCTTTCTTCCATGCTTCCCATAAAGCAAAAGCAACCACGCCCAACAAAATGTATAAAATAAATCTTCTGTCTATCATAAAAAATCTATGTTCCTGTTTTTTTAATTAACCCAAAAACTCTCTTTCTGGCCGGTAAAACATCTGGTACCGGATCATACCCATTACCATTATACCAAGGATGACACTTTAATAAGCGCTGCAAAATCAACAAGCCTCCACACCAAACCCCAAAACGCTCAATAGCAATGCGCGCATACAAAGAGCAGCTTGGATAGAAACGACAATTATTCCCTAAAAAAGGGCTCAAAAACATACGATAAATTGTCAACACAAAGATTGTTGCTTTTCTAATCATAGTGCCAATTTACCCATCTGAGCTTCTAAGCAAAGCCTTATTTCTTCGCCCTTTATGTCTTTTTTCTTTGCAACCTGCATTTTTTTATTAACAAAAAACACCAAATCAATTTTTTTTAACCCCCATTGTTTTAGGCGAAAATATTCGCGAACAAGGCGTTTTAAGTGGTTCCTGGCTGTCGCTTTACCCACATTTCTCTTAGGAACTATTATTCCCACTCTAGGGTAAGCGCAACCATTACAACAACTGTAAATATTAAATATTCCGGCGGTTATTTTCTGTTGTGTGTTTTTAAACACATGTTTAAATTGTGGTTCAGATACTAAACGCAGCTCGCGCGGAAAGGTGTGCTTCATTTTAGGCGCTAAGGCGTTTTCTGCCTTTTTTGCGACGCCTTTTAATTACTAACGCTCCGTTTTTGGTGGCCATGCGAGCACGAAAACCGTGTGTGCGTTTACGTTTTATTTTGCTTGGTTGAAAAGTTCTTTTCATGTTCTTAACCGCAATAAGTTTATTATCTTAAATTTTAGGAATGGTAATGTTATTGAGTTTAAACCGATTTGTCAAAAATGAAGTTTTTTATTGGTTGGAAACGCCGAATTTGTCGTCACCCGAGCTCCATCATGTCATAACCCGAGCCTCACCATATCATAACCCAAGCCAGACCATGTCATCATCTGAGCTCCAATGCGTCATAACCATAACCTCACCGCGTCATCACCCGAGCTCCATTATGTCATCACCAGAAACACACCATGTCATCACCCGAACCCCATCACCTGAACCACACCATGCATCACCTGAACCCTACTGCGTCATCACCCGATCAAGTCGGGTGATGACATGGTGTGTTTCTGGTGATGACGCAGCATGGCTTAGGTGATAACATGGTGGGCGGGGTTGTGGCTTGGCTGGGTGATGACTTGCAAACTGGGTTTTAATGCTGTCTGATGATGATGTGGCTGGTTGTAATGCGGTGTCGAGTTGTGCGGATGGTGGCGCAATCTGGTCGGAGGATGTGGTTGTTTTGATGATGACTAGAAAAAATCTGCTAATAACCAATTATTTTCCCAACACCACTCAATCCGAGATCGATGCAACAAAATTCCATAAAAAAGTTGCCGTCTCGTAATTATATTTTATTAAATATATAATACTATTGTTATTAAAGGGGCATATTTCTGGGGATAGGCGCCAATAGTTCTTTGTTTTCATTAACTTAACAGAACAAAACAGGTGTGAGTATCGTGTGCGGTTTTTGTTGACGGTATAGAATAAGAAAGATATCCACAGACAACCAACAGAAACCGAAAATTTGAATTGTAGTTTAACGGCAAAAGGTTTGTGTTATAATCTGGAGCAGCAAGGGCTTATAAATTGCATACTTCCACAAAAATAAATAACAACAAACTACAACAGAGAGGGAATATGAAAGGATATAAACGTATTTTGGTTGCGGTGGAGCTTATTTCTAAAACAGATTCCGAGATCATAAGGCACGCAGAAGTTATGGCCAAAGAGTTTGGTGCGAGCGTAACTTTAGTACACGCGGTAGAGCATCTTGGTAGTTATGGTGCTTACGGAATAGGGGTTGGTTTTGAGATAGAAAAAATACTGTTAGACAATGCCAATAAGGAGATGAAATCTCTTGGTCATCACATCGGGATACCAGAGAGCAAACAAGTGGTAAAAATTGGTCCGGCCAAATTTGTTATTTTAGAGGAAGCAGAAAAAATGAAGGCAGATCTGCTTGTGGTTGGCAGTCATGGTCGCCACGGTTTAAGGGCAATTCTAGGTTCAACTGCCAATAGCGTTCTTCATGGCGCAACATGCGATGTATTGGCGGTAAGGCTTAAAGAGTAAATGTTTTGTTGCCAGACACCAAATAAGATAAGTCAGCAACAGTCATAAATAAATCTTGCAGGTGTTTTAGTAAGGCGAGGCGATTGTTTCTGATTTTTTCCTCTTCAACAAACACCATTACCTTATCAAAAAAGTTATTTAGCGGTTGCTTGAGCTTTACTAGTTCGGCCAGAGTTTCAAAATATTTTTTCTGTTGATAATGGTCAGTAATTATTTTTGTGTGTTGCATCATGGTTTTTGCGGCAACATGCTCCGCTTGTTCGGTCGCAAGGCCAAAATCAAAGGCGGTGTTTTTTGGCAACAAAGATTTTTCTAAAATATTTCTGATGCGTTTGTAAACCTCGATCAAATCATTTGCTTCTGATAGTTGTGTAAACTTATCTACCGCTGCAAATCTTTGAGCAAAATCTAAAAGATCGGTTGGCATGACCGCCAGAACCGCGCGAAATATATTAGTGTTTTTGCCATCTTCTAAATATAAGCTACGCAAGCGTTCGTAAATAAAATCTAGAACTTTAGTTTTTATTTCTCCGCTATCTTTTAATCTATCTTGATAAGCAATACATGTTGTAGTAAGCAGCTCTTTTAAATCAAGAGGAAGTTTTTTTTCTAAAATAATATGTACTATTCCAGCTGCTGCACGTCGCAGACCAAAAGGATCTTTTTCCCCCGAAGGAATTTTGTTGATACTAAAAAGACCAACCATGGTGTCGATGCGATCTGCGATGGCTAAAGCACAGCCAAGAGGTGAGGTAGGAATTTTATCATGGGAAAAACGGGGCAAATATTGCTCTTTTATGGCAAGTGCTACATTTTCTTTTTCGTTAATCGTTGCATAATAATATCCCATTACTCCTTGCAGCTCAGGAAACTCTCCAACCATTGAGGTTACCAAGTCACATTTAGCGAGCTCTGCTGCTCTTTCGGCACAATCAACATCGGCGTTAATTTTTGCGGCAATAAACGCAGTAATATTTTTTAAACGCAACGTTTTATCGTAAATTGTGCCAAGCTTGTCTTGAAATATAATAGATTTTAGTTTTTCGCGGTTATCCGCAAAGTTGTGCTGCAAGTCATGATTATAGAAATATTCAGCATCACTAAATCTGGCTCTAATTACTTTTTCATTACCGGCAATAATTTGTTGTGGATTTTTGCTTTCAAGGTTTGTAACAATTAGAAAATGGGGCAGCAATTTTCCTGTGGTAGCAATCAGCGGGAAACAGCGCTGTTGGTTTTCAAGCGTCGTGATTAATACCTCTTGCGGAATTTTTAAAAATCGTTGCTCAAAAGAGCCAAGCAGAACAACCGGCCATTCTACTAGATTAGTTACTTCGGCCAATAAACCCTCAGCAACGACCGCCGTTCCTTTTTTGCCGTTTTGAGTAACAGCTAAAATTTGTTCGAGAATTTTTTGTTGGCGCTTAGCGGGGTCAACAACAACGAATCCTTGTTCATGCAATAATTTTTCATATTGTTGTGGTTCAGTAATAGTAATGGTGCTTGGGTGATGAAAGCGATGGCCAAAGCTTTTATTGGTTGCGGTTATGCCAAAAATTTCTACCGCGATAGTGTTGTTGCCAAAAAGTGCTAGCAGAGAGCGGAGCGGCATAATAAAAGGGCCGTTATTATTATCCCAGCGCATTGGTTTCTTAATCTCGATTTTTTTAACGCTTTGTATAATAATTTCTGGGAGAAGCTCGATGGTGTTTTTGCCGGCTTTGTTGGTTTTGTAAAAAAGAAAAGTTCCTTTTTCGGTTGTAATTTTATCGAGTTTTGTAATGTCGGTGTTGCAGTTGTTGGCAAATTTTATAGCGGCCGCCGTCGGTTGTCCTAATTTATCAAAAGCAATTTCTAGCGGTGGACCGCGAAGTTCTAATGACTGATCTGGTTGTTTGGTAGTAAGCGCAGTGATTAAAATTGCCATGCGTCGCGCTGTAAAAAAAGGGGTGAGAGCGGTATATGTTAAGGCATGATCTTTTAAATTTTTTTCAATGTTGTTTTTTAGCGAGGCAACCAGTGTTTTAATTTGTTTTGGTGGCAGCTCTTCGGTGCCAAGTTCTAATAGAAAATCTTGAGTATGAGCGCTAATGTGTTTCATGGCCTGATTTTGACTTTATATTTAATAGTGGTGCAGAACATTTTTTATAATAACTTTCTGCAACCATTTTTGCTAATGTTCTGATCCGTAAAATATAGTTTTGGCGCTCAGCTACCGAAACCGCCCCGCGTGCGTCTAATAAATTAAACGCATGAGATGCTTTTAATACCACCTCAAATGCTGGAATAGTTAATGACGACTGGAGTAGGCGCTTGCATTCGTTTTCATGTTTTATAAATTGGTCCAGCAAATATTTAATATCAGCATGCTGAAAATTATAATGCGACATCTCTATTTCATTTTGGAGAAATATATCTCCATAAGTAATTTTTGTGGGCTTGTTGGTCCAAATTAAGTCGTATATGTTGTTTATTCCTTGTAAATGCATCGCTAGGCGCTCAAGGCCGTATGTGATTTCGCCCGTGATGGGATTGCACTCGATGCCCCCCACCTGTTGAAAATATGTAAATTGAGTTATTTCCATGCCGTTATTCCATACTTCCCACCCAAGCCCCCAGGAACCGAGAGTTGGTGATTCCCAATTATCTTCGACGAAGCGGATGTCGTCAGTCAAAAGGTCGGCGCCAAGTGCGCGCAAAGAATCTAAATAAAGTTCTTGAATATTAGGCGGCGATGGTTTTAATGTTACTTGAAATTGATAAAAATGTTGTACTCTATTGGGGTTTTCTCCATAACGACCATCTGTTGGGCGGCGGCAAGGTTGAACATAGGCGGCGCTCCATGGTTCTGGACCAAGTGCGCGCAAAAAAGTTGCTGGATGAAAAGTTCCGGCCCCCACCTCCATGTCCAAGGGTTGCAAAATGACGCAACCGCGATCAGCCCAATAATGCTGTAATTGTAAAATTATATCCTGAAATGTAAAAAATTTTTTGCTCATAAGTAGCAATTAAGATTCATTGCTCAAAACGACAGCCGCTTGCCTTGCCGCTAACGCACTTCATTTAAAGATTTCAGCAAAGTTGCTTCAAAAGAGGCTGATTGTCCTGGAATTAAACTAAATTTTGTTAAACTACTGTTGGTAACAATGATGGTTGGGGTGCCAATAAGATTTAAATTTTGCGCTAATTTAAAATTCGCTTTTAGTCCGTTGTCGATCTCTTTTGTTTCCATGTCGGAGAATAGCTTTTTGCTATCAATGGTTTTAAGCGATTTAATAATGTTTTCGGCGGCGGTTGAGGTAATTAATCCTGAGTGTGCCAACAAAGCGGCATCTAAATCAGCGAATTTATTTTGTTTGTGCGCTGCCAAAGCGGCTTTCGCTGTATAAACAGCATCTTTTCCAAAAAATGGCCAGTAAACGATAATTAGTTTCACGTCGGGGTTAATTGTTGCGAGCTTTGCGATTGTTGGTGCTGTTGTTCGACAGTGCGAGCATTGATATTGAGTGAATTCTACAACTATTATTTTGCCGTTTGGATTGCCAAGCACAATCCTGCCGGGAGCTTGAGAATCAAACAGTTGATTTTTATATTTTGATATATTGCTTTCGATCGCAGCTTCCCGTAATTTTTCTTTTGCTCGCTCTTGTTCTTCTAGTTTTTTTCCCGTTTCGATCAAAATTTGCGGGTTATTAACCATATAATTGTGAACGATTTTTTCAATTTGTTGTACATGATCTTGAGAAAATGTTGGCACAATTTGTGCCGGCTTGATGGTAGATACGTCGGGTGTTTGTGCTATAGCGCTACTGAGCAAAACGCAGGTCAAAAGTGGGAATAATTTTTTCATCATAATAGCCACCAGGATTTTGTAAAAAACCGACACTAACATTATCACTTTTAAGGCGGAAAACCAAGGGGGCGGGAATGTTGTTCCAGATCGATTGTATTTGCTTTATAATGCGAGTCTCGGATCAGCTAACAGCGCTAGATAAACTCTGGTCATTATCCGTAAACCTTGGCAATAAGTCATAGCCTGGAAATTTTGGTCATTGCCTTGGAAGCTTGAGTCATCGGGAAACTCTAGTCATTATCCAAGCCTCACTATGCAATCGCTCAAGCCCCACCACGTCACCACCCGAAACTCTATTGCTCGGAACCCTCTACATTATCACCCGAAAACCCAATACGTTACCATATCCAGAACCCTACTGCGTCATCGTTCTTAACCTTACTACGTTATCGCTCGGAACCTTACTATGTCATCGCCCGACTTGATCGGGCGATCTTTTGTGATCACCCGATCAAGTCGGGTGATGACGTGTTTGGGGTCGGGTGATAACGCGCCTAGGGTCTGGTTATGACCACCTAGAGTCTGGATTATGACCGCCCCAGGGTCGCCTAGGGTCTGGTGATGACGCAGTAGGGTTCCGAGCGATGACGTAGACGCGATTGGCAATGACTAGAAAAACCCTGCTGGGGAGTGTTGCGATCTGACAATTTCGTCATCCTCGCTCCCTCCTTCTTCATCCTCGCTCTCCCCTTGTCATCCTCACACTCCTTCGTCATCCTCGCGAAAGCGGGGATCTAGCAAAATCAAGGAATTATGCTCCTTGATTTTGCTAAAAAGCTCGGAATGCAACAGCCTCATTTATTGCCAAATAACGCGAGTCAACATATTGTGTTTCCACTATGTTTCAATCAGAGACTCGCGTTTATAAACAAGAAGCCATAACCCCCCTAACAAAAACTTTATGAGCGTGGTGTTGCACACAGTTTTTTTACAAGACGCCGCGCATCTTCATGTAAACTAAGACCCACCATTGCTCCTGACCTTTGATTTACTTTACTTGTTTTGTGCGCTTGTTTGGCTAAGCAGTTGAGCTTGTATTCCGCTGGGCATTCGTAAGCCGGGACGCTCGTATTCTTGGCCGCGAGTGTCATTAAGTGTGCGTGTTAAAGCGTCGCTGGTTTTGAGTTCTTCGTGGCTGTGATCAAGCACCTCTGTGTTTACGGTCAAGCTCTCTTTTTCTTTTTTTACCTTTTTAATTATGCACGCCACATGCGCTGTTTCAGTATTATATTTTTCTTGCCTTGTGCCCACTCCATCAAGAGGATACACATCTATAACATCAAAGCGATAATGGCTATCACTATGTAACAAGTTATATAAATATATGGCTGTGCGAAAAATCGACGGTGTGTAAGAATTTCCCACCACATGCTGTTTCGCCAAAATTTCTCCGTTAGGCAACACGGTTTCTTTTTGGGTATCTGAGAGGAGTGTAGGCTGAATTAGCTCGGGGCGCTTTACATTGCTAATACCTAGTAGAGCGGTGCCGAGATGTTGCGTGTTGCTGATAAATTCAACATCAAATTCTAGAAATCCCATGTATGGCAAAGGATCAATTCTAGATTCAGACAAGCCTTTTAGATAGTTTTCAAAATATGCCTCCTCTGCTTGGTTGCTAGAAAACGGATGGCGGGGCTTAAGGAGTTTATGAAATATCAACAAATCCCGTTTTTGTTGCTGTTTATCTGCTAGCTTTAATTTTTTGTAGCAGTCAAGCACCGAGTTTTCGAATTTAATAGCTTGGGCGAGCAAAAAGGCTTGTCCACCCTCTTTCAATAATTGCATGGTAACATCAAGGGATTGTTGACTTTCAATGGGATTTAAAAAGTGTATAACATTTTGAGCAAGTATAATATTAACCTTGCCGATTAACTCTGGTTTGGTATCCAACGCTTTTAGCCAACTTCCGGGAAATTTTTCTATATATGAAAGTAACGGTTTATTGTCGCTAGGTGTGAGTTCGCATAAATACATATTTTTCATCAGGCCATCGTAAGCTTTGGTCATCATGGTGGTATTCAAGTCATTATAGTGAACTGCATCGTCTATATTGCCAAGCGCCAAAGTGGTCATGCAGGACATAAATCCAAGTCCGCAACCGAACTCAACGACCACCGTCTTTCCTTTTTGTGATTCTTTGCGAACCGCTTGGAGATAAGGGGTGTTGAAATCATGGAGAAATGGAAAAGTTTGCCCAAAGTACTGTTTAACATCTGGGTCTTGTATTCTGTTTACTGCAAACGTAATGTAAAGCATGAATGGATTATCGGTAGTCATGCGTTGGGCTAATGAGAAATAAATGGTTCGTTGTGCGCGCTTCATGAAGAAACCATTATTGTGGTGCTTGGGGGCAACCCATGTTTTGAGCGTTGCCATTTGAGATGCTGGATAATCTTCTTCTTGATCGACAGCAAGTGCATTACTTGTTGGCAGCGCCAACACAATTAACAAAATTAAAGTTATTCTTTTGAACATATTATTTTCTCTCGTATTTATATTATTAGATATTTTTCATATGACACAACATTACCGCGCATATTATAAAAGCGAGGCTCGGCTAAGCTAATATAGTGCTTGATAAACTCCAGCCGTCACCCGGAACCCTACTACTCGGAACTCTCTACGTTATCGCCCGACTTGATTGGGCGGTCTCTTGTGATCACCCGATCAAGTCGGGTGATGACGTGTCTGGGGTCTGGTGATGACGCAGTAGGGTTCCGAGCGATGACGTAGACGCGGTTGGGCAATGACTAGAAAAACCCTGCTAATAACACCCTGTTTTTGTCAACAGCGCTTATCTCCGAGCTCCACATTTAACGTAGCACATTTATAATTTTTGTGCAGCGATTTATTTGTTTTGTTCAAAATTTAATCTTTAAATGTTGCGATATTAACAAGAAAGCTTAAAGCAGAATTAAAAGTAGCGTGTTTTGCTGGACTTGTCGCGCATCCCATCATCAAAAAATTTGGTCTATTCTCTCCTCGTTGCAAACCGAACTTTTCAACAAAATTAAGGAGTATAACTTCTTAATTTTATTAGATCCCCGCTTTCGCGAGGATGACGAAGGAGTACGGGGATAACTAAGGAGTGCGAAGAGGACAAAAATGTCAGATTGCAACAGTTCCGTAAAGAAAAAAGTAAATACAATTGTCATGAACGTTGTCTTGCGCTTGTCGTACGATCAAGGTTTTTGTTGCCTCAAACTATTCATTAAAAATTTCAGTGTTTGGCGGTGGAACGAAAGCAAACACGGCGGGGGAAATGTTGCTGTTTAGCACAACGTTTTTGAAATTAATCCGGCTTTGCTGCCCCAAATTGTCAGCAATCACCATGGCGGCGAGTTCTTTATTAACAAAATTTATTTTGATCCACTGACAACTGTGTGTTTGCGAGTTTGGTGTTAGTTGGAACCACAGGTTGTTTTTGTTATCGGCATTTGTTCCTCGCAGTTTAACTATTGTGAATGACTGCAAAAGAGAGGTTGTAGTGTTGCTTAATAACATTGCAGGATTTCCTGCGGCGCGGGAGCTTATCTTGCGTTTTATTACTTGGGCCAAATCTGCGTCATATAATATTGAGCGATCTTTGTTCAGAATAACTAACTGTTTATTTGGTTGTGTTGTTTCCCATCTGAACTTTCCTGGGCGCGCAATCATCATGATGCCGGTGGTTGAGGCTCCTGGTTTATTGCCGTTTTTGCCGATCAAAAATTGCTCGAAGTTTGCTTTAATCGTATGAAAATTGTTTAGCAGTTGCACAAGCTCTGTGGCAGCAGTTTGTGTTGCAGCTGTAGCCGCATGAGTTATTGCAAGGAAAAGAAAACAGGAGAGAATTAGTGGACATGTTTTTTTTAGCATATGGCTTTTACTCTGTTTACTCTATTGGCGCAGGAGCTAATACTTCACGATTACCATTCGTTTCCATTGGGCCAACAATACCAGCGGCCTCCATTGCCTCTACGATTCTAGCTGCGCGGTTATAGCCTATTTTTAAGCGGCGCTGAACATTGGAGACAGAAGCGCGGCGAGACTCTACCACGATACGAACTGCTTGATCATATAAAGGATCTTGTTCAGCATCAGCAAATTCCTGCGAATTTTCTGCATCAATGCCAGCGATGGGACCAACACTGCCGTCAATAATTTCTTCTAAATATTCTGGTTGTCCACGGCGTTTTAAATCTTTGACGACACGGTGCACTTCTTCATCGGCGACAAATGCCCCATGAATGCGAACAGGAAGGCCAGAACCGGGCGGCAAATATAACATGTCACCAAACCCAAGCAACTGTTCTGCTCCTGCTTGATCTAGGATGGTGCGCGAATCTATTTTAGATGATACTTGAAAGGCGATGCGGGTGGGAATATTGGCTTTAATCAGGCCGGTGACCACATCCACCGAAGGTCGTTGCGTAGCCAGAATTAAATGGATGCCGGAGGCGCGCGCTTTTTGGGCAATACGCGCGATTAACTCTTCCACCTTTTTACCCACAACCATCATCATGTCAGCATATTCATCAGCAATGACGACGATATATGGCAGTTCTTTTAGCTCTTCTGGTTGTTCGGTGTCGCTATTGCCACCATTTTCTTGCCACAAAGGATCAAGAAGCGGCGCGCCTTTAGCTTGCGCTTCCCGAATTTTATGGTTGTAACCAGAAATATTGCGGACACCAAGAGTAACCATTAATTTATAACGACGCTCCATTTCTGCCACACACCAACGGAACGCATTAACGGCCTCTTTCATATCGGTTACTACCGGCACCAACAAATGTGGAATGTCGGCATAAACAGACAACTCCAACATTTTAGGATCAATTAAAATTAGGCGTACCGCCGTTGGGGTATATTTATACAGCAAACTTAAAAGCAACGCGTTAATGCACACAGATTTTCCAGAGCCGGTTGTGCCAGCAACGAGTAGGTGTGGCATTTTCGCCAGATCAACAATTACTGGATAGCCGGCGATATCTTTGCCAAGGGCTAGTGCCAGTGGTGAGCGCGTGTGTTCATATTGTTGTGATGATAAAATTTCGCGTAGCCGTACGATTTCGCGGTTCGCATTTGGTAGCTCTAAACCAATTACAGATTTGCCTGGAATAATTTCTACAATGCGCACACTAATAACGGACAACGAGCGGGCTAAATCTTTGGCAAGGCTGGTAATGCGACTGACTTTCGTGCCGGCGGCTAGCTGTAATTCAAATCTTGTTACTACCGGCCCCGGATGTACCGCTACAACTTGTGCCTCAATGCCAAAATCATTTAATCGCAGCTCGACATTGCGTGACATTTCTTCTAGTTCTTGTGGTGTGTAGTTAACGTCGGCGTGTTTGTCTGGTTTGTCGAGCAATGATAAAGGGGGCAAAGATCCCGCCAAATTTGGCTCAAATAAAGCTGTTTGTCGCTCCCGTTCAGCGCGCGTGCCAGATTTAATTGATGGCGGCCTGGAAATAACCGGAGGTTTATCGATTTTTGTTTTATAGCTTTCTTCTTGGCCATAGTTATTGCTGTCTTCTGGGGCACAAGGGGCAAGAGCAATTTTGGGTTCAAATTTTTCCGTATCGAGCCTGCCAATTTTTTCTCCTTGAGTGATTTGTAATATTTGTTTGCCGATGAAATCGACAAAATTAAATATCATGTGGCCAATTAATTCAGATGTTTTTATCCAGGATAAACCACTAAAGAGCGTAAAACCGATAATTAATAATCCAAACAAAATTAAATTGGCGCCAATTATATTGAAAATGTTTACCATTCCTGTTTGGAACAGATCGCCTACAACACCGCCAGCGCCAAAAGGTAAACTGCTGCTATGAAAATGTAAGGCCGCTAAACTGCTGCCGCTCAGTAGTACAATAAAAAAACCAAAGCCGCGTAACATAAAAAATATTTGACTGATTGCTTCTTCGTCCTCGTCGTGTTGTTGGAAAAATGATGAGCTGGCGGCATATGCCAGCATTAATGGGAAAATGTAAGCGGCATAGCCAAGAAGACATAAGAAAATATCGGCGAGCCAAGCTCCTGCGCGGCCGCCGATGTTTATAATTGTGTCGCTGGCGCCAGTGCGCGACCAGCCGGGGTCGGCAGCATTATAGGATACCACTGCCAAAAACAAGAACACGGCAATGCCGATGGTTATTAACAGGATGCTTTCGCGCAACAGCCTTGTTAGTAGCGGCTTATGTGGTGGTTCTTTTTTTCTGTAATTTGCTTGCAGCACGCAGTTCCTTAAAAAATATAAACAAAGTGTTGGGTGTTTATTTAGGGCCTTTCTTGTTCTTTGATTGCGAGATTATAATGGAAAATTGTTTTGAATGAAACATGAAGATTGCGAGCGAATCACAAGCATAAAATGTATGGATACAATATAAAAAATAGTGTCATAATATGGGTGCATTATAAGATGAATTTTTATATTTGAATGGGGCAATAAAAATTTGTAACGAGAACCTCGGGTAAGCTAATGGTGTTTGATAAACTCTGGTCATCGCCAGGAAATTTTTGTCATTTCCCGGAAATTTTTGTCATCGCCCGGTTTAACCGGGCGATCTTGCGAGATCACCCGATCAAGTCGGGTGATGACGTGTAGTGGGGTTCGGGCGATGAAGTAAGCAGGGTTTTCGTTATGATAGTAATGAATTGGGGAACGATGTAAGTAGGGTTCTGGTTATGATGGTGATGAATTGGGCGATGACGTAACCTGGCGATGATGTAAGCAGGATTCGGGTGGATGACTATAAGGAGGTGTGAGTCAGGGGTGATGATGTAACCTAGTGGTGATGACGCAGCCGAGTTATGACGCAATTGGGGGGGGAAAGGACACGGCAAAGGCGTGACACAGTAAAGCTATGACGCAGTCGGATAATGACATAGTAAAGGAGACTGTTGCAATCTGGCATTTTTCGTCATCCTCGCTTACCTTTGTTATCCTTGCGCACCTTCGCCATTCTCACTTACCTTTGTCATCCTCGCGAAAGCGGGGATCTTATAAGCAACATCATTTGTAGCACATTATGTGCTGATTTGAATTTAGATTCGTGAGAAATTTTTGTATTTTTGAGTTTATATTGGGTCATGAACTTTATGTTTTATATTTAGTTTAGTAGGGTGTTGATTGAAAACTTAAAACAACAATTTTAATAAAGAGAAAATATAATGATAAAAAAATCACAACATTATCGCTTGCTTATTCTTGGCTCCGGTCCTGCTGGTTGCACAGCAGCTATTTATGCTGCCCGCGCCGGATTAAATTTTGCCATGATTGTTGGTGTTGAGCAGGGTGGACAAATAACTAAGACCCCTAAAATTGCCAATTGGCCCGGGGAACCAAACGATATTTCTGGTGTGGAATTGATGGAAAAAATCATGAATCAAGTGCGCAATTTTAATACCAATATTGTGCTTGATACTATTACAAAAGCAGATTTATCTCAGCGCCCTTTTTGTTTACAAGGAGAAAGCCCTAATAACGAATATACGTGTGATGCTTTAATTATTGCCACAGGAGCGTCGCCGAAATTTTTAGGTTTGCCAGAGGAGCAAAAATATTTAGGGCGTGGAGTGTCAACTTGTGCTATTTGCGACGGTTTTTTTTATAAAAATAAGAATGTGGTTATAGTTGGTGGCGGGAATACGGCGGCTGAAGAAGCTTTGTATCTGGCCAAGTTGGCAACAACTGTAACACTGGTTCATCGGCGCGATACTTTGCGCGCAGAAGCTTGGTTGGTTAAGCAATTGCAACAAACTCCCAATGTCCAATTTGAGTGGAATAGTGTTATAGCTGAAATTTTGGGCAATGATGCCGCCGGTGTGACAGGAGTAAGGCTTAGAAATATTGAGCGGGATATTAGCAAAACCATTGAGGTCACCGGGGTGTTTATCGCGATTGGGTATCAACCTAATACAGAAGTTTTTTCTAGTGGTTTAGAGATGGCAAATGGTTACATTAAAACCGGAGCAAGCGGTGGCGTGAGTGCTGCTAATATTGCCGGGGTTTTTGCTGCGGGCGATGTAGTGGCACATAATTATCACCAAGCCATTGTTGCCGCAGGATCTGGTTGTACGGCAGCATTAGATGCCAAAAAATTTTTAGAGAGTGGCGTAGTAGGTTAGAATTAAAGAAAGTAAGCTATAGCGGCGCGCGATGCTCAAAAATCAATGATCTCAATTAATTGAATGATCCTAATTAATTATATAGATCATTCGTCATCCCCGCGAAAGCGGGGATCCAACCAAAACAAAAAATCCTAGTTTCTGTTTTTACTCAAAAACGCCAGATTTGAGCGGTCTCTTGGTCGCTGCAAATAGTTTATAGCCCAAACAAGTGTGTGTAACCAACAAAAACTTCGTGAGCGCGAATTTTTCCTATATCTAGTTGCATATTGGCGGCGGAAGGAGCGTTGTCCGCTTTTTTAAAGTGCGCTTGTCCTAAGTCGGCAAATCTGTATGCTGCGAACAATCGATCATGACCAGCGTTAAATGGACATGCAAGGCCGGCGCCAAATTGATAAGCGAAGCTTGGTTTTAAATTAGGTTTAAATCCGGAAGCAGTAAAGGTTGCATGATCTGTTGGTTTTTCTTCATAGCTGCGTGCCGCATTTAGCGATGATCCGATGCCCACAGAAATAAACGGCATTAGCGTGGCATTTTTAAAATCGAGAGCTACAGCAAGCTGAGTTTCGGCCATGAGTCGAGTGCTATATAGTTTATATTCATAGGTCGCCAAATGTGTATTGGTGCTAGTAGATTCGTCTATATTCCAGACATCACCAGTGGCGCGATAATCGGTTGTTTGATATAGACCCAAGCCAAATGCAAGTAAAACACCTTGATCCAGCGCAAACTCATAACCGCTGTTTATACCGAATAAACCAGCGCCGCGTCTATTATTAGAAGGAATCCATTTCTGATAAGCGTTAGCAATAGTGCTGCCATTTTGTTGTATGTGGCCTCGCCATTGGCATTAATTTAAGCGTTACCGCAA
>Ga0351952_1036_pt1 | contig 18521 bp, 13 predicted proteins | sample BONcelT113001H15_FD_205817 | JGI IMG/M metagenome (GOLD analysis project Ga0351952, IMG submission 205817) | Enriched cells from coal bed in the Powder River Basin, Montana, United States - BONCAT cells T11 rep3 HSBNCT.T11.300.1.H15 ... | reverse complement strand
TCTCTGTTGGATCCGGTGGATAGAAAAGATTTTCCCTCTTCACTTCATCTTGAAGTTTACTCAATAATACTCCGGATTCAACAATGGCATATTTTTCCGATTTATTAATCTCAATTATCCGGTTCATTTTTTCAAGTGAGATTATAGCTCCATCTTCAGGAATAGCTGAACCTGTTAATCCGGTTCTTTTCCCGGAGGCAGTAACATTAATTCCGTTTCTATTAGCTTCGTTTAATACTTTGATAATCTCTTGATTTGATTCCGGCAGATAGACGACATCGCAATTCCCTTCGAAATTGGATGCATCGGATAAATAATCGAGGATCTCATCCGGATTATTTTTAACAATCACTTTTACTCTTTATCATGTTGAACAAAAATGAGTTTATCCGTTTCAAATCCAAAGCTTTTTGCTTTATCGATAAGGCTGTCAAGAAGTTCTTTTTCCATCGTTTTTTCTCTTGACAGAATCCACAAGTAAGAGAAATTTGGACCGCAGACCATGGAGTAAGAATAGTTTTCTTTATCCAGAGCAATTATATTGTAACCGCCGTAAAAGAAAAGAAAAAAAGCTACTTTTAACATTCCAATGTTCGGTTTATCAACAAAGTACGCTTTCCCCTCTGCTGATTTCCACTCTCCCTTTTTTCTGTTGAAACCACGGTTAATCACTTTAACACCACCGTCATCACGCATTGAGTATTCTGCGGTCACGTTGTCTAAATCCCGTTCAAAAGAGTGGTCTAATCTTGCTATTTCATACCACTTACCGAGATACTTATCAAGTTCAAACCCGGTTATGGCAGTAATATTATCCGGGATACCGGAACAACCATTTAAGCCAAGAATAACTGATAATAATAAAAATCTTTTCATCTTCTATTACCTCTCTATTTGATTAAAACCATTCCCTTTGTATCGGAGTAGTTACCGGCAGTTAAATTATAATAATAGATTCCACTTGCAAGCCTGGATGTGATAGATGAATCTACAACAAATTTGTGCGTACCGGCATTTAATTCCTGATTAACAAGAATGGCAACGAGTTCTCCGATTACGTTATACACTTTTAGTTTAACAATCATGCTTTTATTCAATTCAAATTGAATTGTTGTCTCGGGATTAAAAGGATTCGGATAATTTTGATAAAGAGTAAAATCTTTAGGGATTGTTGCTTCTTTAATTCTTGAAGGAACACCATCATAGACTACTCTAAATGCGTCTGCCACTATTCTTCCTGTTCCCGAATCACTAACACTGATCGAAATTTTCCCGGGACTAAATTGATTTATAGTACCGAGATAATTCCATTGTCCGCCGTTCAGCTTCTGGCTTTTAGTTTGAGTCAAGCCTTCTCCGCCGCCCGAAATTGTAATTTTCGTATCAAATGCATTATCTATAGCCGATTGCCACCATCCATAAACATCATATTTTCCTGCTTCAATAATATCGGTTTCATATAGTATCGGTCCCAGATTATTCCCCTGAAAAGTAAATTGATAATCCTTTCCGAAAAATTCAACCCCGGAAGTATCATGCTGCCAAAAACTTGCAATTGTATTGTTATCAAGTAAAATTCTCTTCGGATGAGAAAATTCTAAAAACTCCGCGATGGCATAAACTAATTTATTACCAAGATACTTCAGATTGTCGATTGTTACAAGTTGATTATTTGAATACCAATCGTATGGCGTCTCGTAAGTCAAAGCCAAAACCTGGTCACCCCAACCATTCCAAAGCCATCCTTCCGGAAATTTTGATTGAAGAGAAGAAAAACGGTAATCGCTCTTTACAAAATGAGGATTTTCGGATGTGTTTAAGTTACAAAACTGAAGTTGTCTTCTATAAAAATAATCCGATGTAGATGCAGCGGTATGAATCCAAAAAGTACAATACGGTGCAGCCTGCGAATGTAAATTTTGAAAAACTACTAAAACATTTTCAGAGTTGATTTCGCTCATTCTTGCTTTTAATATTTGAACTTCTTTGCATGTTTCTGCCAAGGGTTTATCCCAATTCGACTCAACGTCAATTCCGTCGTAATTGGTTCTTGATCTGCCGTAGAAAACTCCATCCGGGTTTGTAAACGGGATGAGATGAAAAACCATTTGTTCTCTATAATATTGAATTACCGGATTGTCCGAGAGCAATGTTTCCATCACTCCATCAAAGTGAAATGATGTTGGTGTTTCACCAGGATGAGTTCTTGAGTGAATCCAAACATGAAGTTTTCCCGAATCAGGGACTGAAAAATCTGTTAAAGTTAACTCCTGAATCGGTAAATTCCTTAATGTATGTCCAAGCGTATCAAGTTTAACATAAGGAGAAAAAACCCATTCTCCTATTCTACTCTGAAGATATGTAAATGTATAAGGGATATAATATGATACATATACAGTATCCTTTGCATAAGTTTTTTGAAAAACATTTGTTTGCGGACTTTCCGGAGTTGTATACCTCTCATAGTTTATATTATCATAAGAATAAACTGCACGCTTTACATCCGAAGATGTGACTTTAACACTTATAAACTTATCTTTAACCCCGATCATTCTGAAATAAAACCAACGACCGCCTATATCGCTCTTAGTTGTTACCGTATAATTAATTGAATCTGTAGTTGTAACTGTGTTAATGTTACCGCTTTCAAAGTCGGCATCGAATGTAATCTGGGCAAAACTAAGGTTTGAAACAACAATAAAGGATAAAAAGATGAAAAAAGTTTTCATAATACAAGTAAATTTTCTCTAATTTTGAGTTAATAAAAAAAACCGGTTATAAATACCTTACTGAAAAAATGCAAGTACCGGCTATTAATTTAATGCTTACGCATAAATCAACATTACAAAAATATGAAAAGAAAAAATCTTTCTGACCCTTTATTAAAATTTTTTGTTACAATTATAGGTTTATTTGTTGTTGGAGTTGCTTTGAGAGAGCTGCGGCATATATTCATCCCTTTTGTCGTTGCATACATGCTTTACTTTCTATTCTCTCCTCTCAACGCATTATTGCAGAAAAAAAGAATCCCTCTTTTTGTAATTATCCCTTTAAATCTTGGTATTGTGGGATTTATTACCTTCGGGGTTTCCAGATTTCTAATTGACTCACTATTAAAATTTACTAAAGATATAGACTCTTATTTTTTCAAACTAAATCACATTGTACGAGATTTAGCAGGCTCAATTGGAGTGAACGATCCTTTCTTTAAATATTTTTCATTACAAAAAATAATAGCAAAGCTGGACTATAAACAACTTGCCGGAGATGTCTTAACCTATTCACTGGACTTGCTGGGCGGAGTTCTATTTGTTTTATTCTTCTTTATTTTCATTGTAGGGGGTCATACTGCTATTTTTAATGCGTTTAAGAGACGTTATGTTACCGAAAATAAAATGAGGAGATTTCAAAAGATTGAGAAAAAGTATCTCACACAAGAAATTACCATTGAAGAAAACCTGGAAGTTGAAGAAAAAATTGAAGAAGAAAAACATGAAACCGAGATTAAACTTGAAGGGACATTTAAAGAGATAACAGGACAAATCCAGAAGTATATAATTTCCAAAATCGCAATGAATCTTCTAGCCGGCATACTTGTGACCGTTATTCTTTTAATACTTGAAGTTGACTTCCCATTTATCTGGGGTGCGTTTACATTCTTCCTGAATTTTATACCTTCAATTGGGTCGGCTGTTGCCCTTATTTTTCCCACACTGCTTGCATTGGTACAATTCGAGACTGTCGGTTACGGATTACTTGTTGCGGCTTTGATAGGACTGATTCAAACAATAATTTTTAATATTTTAGAACCAAAAATAATCGGGAACAGATTGGATTTGAATCCTATTGTGATTCTTCTTTCGGTTTTAATATGGGGTTACTTATGGGGCATAATCGGAATGCTGCTCGCCGTACCGTTAACGGCAATAATAAAGATTATTATTTCAAATTCAAAGTCAAAGAATTTGCAATTTATTACGGACTTGATAAACCGGGATTAATCCTTTACATCTCCCATTTTCTTTTTCCTAAAGTAATTATGGGTGTAAAAAAAACAATAAGCCAAATAAAAAGAAACCAGCTAACTTTTCCATTCTCAAGTTCATAATAGAAATATATGCATACTAATGCAGATATGTAAATTAGTAAAATATTTGGTAGCATTAATTTATAATAATAGGTTTTGGGATAACGCCATGGGGTTAGTTGGAATGTTAAGGTTATTGCTAAAACAAAAATAAGCATAAGAATAATTGCTGCTGCCGTTTGTTTATGTATCAACCAGACAAAACTAACCGGGATAAGCCAAATAAAACTGCCGATCCATCCGCCAATCCATCCTATCTTTTCACCTTTCCGTTCACTCATTTTAATCCCCTTAATAAACAAAGTGCAACTTACAACGATTCCACTTTTTCATAAATTATTAATAGACAAAAATGTGGCTTTGATAGGCAGCCAATTCTACAAATAATCCGAGATTACGAACTTCCTCGGATGACCTTATATAACCTTTGTCATGAAGCACATCAAAAATCTCAAGTGACTCATCATAGCCGTGAAGTTCAAGCTTTAACCTGCATTGAGCTGTTTGCGGAGAATAATTAACTACAACAAGTCTATTTTCATTGTTATAAGTCCACAACCATGCTAATATATTTTCATTCGAGATATTACCTTCGTGTGCAGATAATGCATCAAGCAGTTTCCATTCGCCAAAATTAAATATTTCATTCTTTGTAATTGATAGTAACTTATCGTAAAACTTACTTATAACTTTTATTTCACGTTCATCCGGTTCTATTCCCAATTGAACAGGTACTTTAATTCTCTTACCAATAAACTGCCCTTCAAAGTAGAGTTTTAGCCCCTGAATGGTTGAAATAATTATTGCTGCAGCAAATGATTTTTCAACACCCAGTTTCGCAACGGCTCTATCTTCATCGTGGTTTTCAATGAAACGTACAGATTTAATCTGATAATCTTGTTCGGCACGAAGGTGATCTCTAACGCTGACAGGTGTTCCGTCAATCAATCTATCAAGCAATTTTTTATCGTAAGTAAAATCAAAACCTAACTGCTGTAAATCCCATTCAAGATTCCAGTAAGCTTCTGCAATAAAAATGAAATCTTTGTTCACTTCTTTAACACTACTAATAGCATCCTTCCAAAATTCCTCTTCGGGCCTCGGATATTTTTCTTCATCAATTACACCCCGCCATGAATTGTTGAAAACATTGCTCAGTACCAGCATAGCCATATCACATCTTACACCGTCACACATCTTTGCAATTTTTTGTAAACATGATGTCATAAACTCCCGTGTCTGAGGATTAAAGTAATTAATCTGAATTGTATCTGTCCATGCCGGGAAAAAAGGGTCTCTTCCGTGAGCAAAGATTCTATCCGGGAAATGATCTGATTTAAAGAAAGTAAGCGAATCCTGTTCAAAATGTTCCGGCTTGCATTCAATAAAGATTTCTGGATTTGTTCTAATTATTTCTGAGTCGGCACTAAAATGGTTGGGTATAAAATCAAGAATAAGTTTCATCCCCAGTTTATGAAGAGTTTTCCTCAAATTCTCGAGGTCTTTTTTAGTCCCGATTTTAGGACTAATTTCATATTTATCGATTGCATAAGGCGAGCCGATGATATCTTCTTTTCGCCACTCCTTTAAAGCTCTGTCGTACGATTGAATAAGTCCTTCTTCAAAGCAGCATCGCTCGATCAAAGAATCACAAGTTTTCCATATCCCCATAAGCCAGATAATTTTTATACCTTTATCGGCTAATCCCTGCCAATACGTATCGGGTACATCTGACAACTTTGCTGCTTTTTCACCCGCTTGGAACCTTTTAAGCCAAACCCGGGTATTGATTTCAAACAGTTTGTTATGCTCTATCATACACGACTCCCTTCAACCAAGTTAGAAAAAGTTTATTTGCTACGCCTTAACTTAGTAAAAAAAAAGATTTTTATCCTAACTATTTATTGATTTATATTTACGAAGAGATTAAATGTGATTAATATCAGGGATTACAGAAAAATGAAACTTGCAACGCTTTGCTATATAAAAAACAGAAAAAAAACTTCAACTCTTATGGTTCACCGGGTGAAGAAAGATAATGATATGCACGAGGGTAAATGGAACGGACTGGGTGGTAAATTTGAAGATGGTGAATCTCCCGAAGAATGTGTTGTTCGTGAAGTTAAAGAGGAATCCGGACTGGATATAATAAATCCTAAATTAAAGGGCTTTATTACTTTTCCTGCCTTCGATGGATTTGATGACTGGTATGTATTCATTTTTGTTGCCACCCAATTTTCCGGTGAATTAATCGACTCTCCCGAAGGGAATTTAAAATGGATACCGGATAAGGAACTATTTAACTTACCTTTGTGGGAAGGAGATAAAATTTTTATGAATTGGTTAAATATTAAGAAGTTTTTTAGCGCAAAATTTTACTATAACAATGGCAGTTATCTCAGTCATACTGTTGATTTTTATTAGTATTAAAAGGTAGGATTTTATGAGAAGAATATTCGCTTTGTTGTTAATTGTTATTTCATCCGGTTTAATGTCAGGACAAACGATTGAACAAGAAATTCTTGAGCGGGACAACGTTTTATATATGTCCAACGAAATTATTATCAAATTGAAAAATGAAATAACAGCCACCACGGCTGGAGAAGTATTTCTACCTTTTGAATTAGCCGGTGCAATCGATTTCCTTCAACCGGAAAAACCGAGAAAAATGTTTTTAGTTGAAAGCAACAAAGATCAGTTTGATTTAAATAAAATTATTACTCTAAGGTTCAAATCCACTGTTGACCCATTTGTAGCGGCATCAAAGTTGAGTAACAATCCACTAATTGAATGGATTGAGCCACGATTCGTATATGAGGTCGTTCACACTCCCAATGATCCGGACTTTGCTAATCAATGGAATTTAATGAAGATAAAAGCGGCAGATGCCTGGGACTTGTCAAAGGGAGACACATCTGTTATTATCGGAATTGTTGATACCGGTGTTGATTGGGATCATCCTGATCTTAACGCAAATGTATGGAGAAATTGGAATGAAATCCCTAATAACGGAATTGATGATGATAATAACGGATTTATTGATGATTTTATTGGTTGGGATTTTGGCGGACTTAACGGCACTCCGGATAATAATCCGGTAGAAGACCGTCCGGAACATGGAACTCACGTTGCGGGCATTGTCTCTGCGGTTACCGATAACGGCATAGGGATAGCTTCTATAGGATATAAATGTAAAGTTATGGCGATAAAAGCCTGCCGGGATGATTATAGAAGTCCGACAAACACCGCATACATAGTTTACGGTTATGAAGGAATAGTGTACGCTGCACAGAATGGTGCTCAAATAATAAATTGTAGTTGGGGCGGTTCGGGTTACTCGATATTAGGACAGCAAACAATTGACTATGTTACATCTCTTGGCTCACTTGTAGTTGCAGCAGCAGGTAACAGTAATAGCAAAAATGATCATTATCCATCAGGTTATAAGAATGTTCTTTCTGTAGCATCTACAGATCAGGGAGATTATAAGTCGAGTTTTTCAAATTATGGCTATTCGGTTGATGTATCTGCTCCGGGTAACAATATTTTAAGCACATGGCAAAATGATACTTATTTTTACGCAAGCGGAACATCAATGGCTTCTCCTCTTGCTGCAGGTTTAGCCGGACTCGTGAAATCTAAATTTCCAAATTATAATCCTTTACAGGTAGCTGAACAAATACGTGTTACTACCGATGATATTAATTCTCTAAATCCCACCTTTGCGAATTTACTTGGCAAAGGAAGAATAAATGCCAAACGTGCACTTGAAGAAATTAATGCAAAATCAGTACGTGCAATTCAAACCGAGTTCTCCGATTCCCCGGGTGGAGATGGGGATGGAATTATTGAACCTGGCGAGACAATTACGATAAGTTTAAAGTTCTTAAATTTTCTTAATCCGACTTCAGACTTGAAGGTTTACTTCGAAAGCAAATCGCCTTACGCAACAGTAAATTATACTGTATTTAATGCAGGAGCGATTGCCACCCTTACTGAGTTTAACAATCATTCAAATAAGTTCTCGTTTAATGTTGCCGCTAATACACCACAAAATACAGTTCTCGAATTCAATTTGGTTTTTATCGATGGTAGTTACAATGATGTACAGTGGGTTTATGTTATTGCAAATCCAACATACGCAACAACAACAGGAAATGATATAGCGATGACCATTACAAGTAAAGGTAACTTTGCTTTCAATGATTACCCAAATAATTTGCAAGGAAAAGGCTTTTCATTCAGGGGGGGGACAAATATGTTGTTTGAAGGATCCTTAATACTTGGTACTTCATCAGAAAAGTTAGTTAATGCTGCCCGTGGAGCGAATCAAAGCTTCCAGGATCAAGATTTTATTTCAGAAATTCCTTTTACGCTCAATGTCCCCGGTATTTATGCTGATGTAGAAGGATTATCAGTTTTTAATGATAACGCAAGTTCTAATAAAATAGGACTGCGTATTAGATTAAACTCCTATTCTTTCACTTCAAACGAAAACAAAAAATTTGTTATTCTTCGTTATAGAATTACAAACACTACGTCTTCCGAGATTTCAAACTTATTTGCGGGGTTATTTTTTGATTGGGACATCGTTGACGGGAGCGGTATGGATGATATAACTATTTATGACCAGCAGAATAATTTGGGATATGTTTATCACTTCGGAGGGAATCCCAACACTTATACAGGAACCGCTTTAATTTCACACAACAATTATGGTTTCTGGGGAATATTAAACAACGGAGGAGATGGAGGATTTTCTATTTACGATGGGTTTTCGAAGGCTGAGAAATGGCAGGCAATTTCAAGTGGATTGGGAAAACTTCAAGCGGGAGCCGGCGATATTTCACATGTTGTTTCAGGAGGACCATTTTCGATTAGTTCAGGAGATTATGTTGACATAGGATTTGCTGTAGCAGCAGCTGAGAATTTAGACAGCTTGCGTACCGCTATTTCCAATGCAAGATTAATTTATCCTTCAATCCCAACTTCAGTTGAGGAGGAAGAGAGTCTCAATCCAAAAGAATTTCTATTATACCAGAATTATCCGAATCCTTTTAATCCTGTAACCAACATCAGTTATCAAATACCGGAGAGGAGTCAAGTTTCACTGAAAATCTATGATATGCTTGGTAAGGAAATCACGGTACTTTTAAACGAAATAAAAGAACCTGGATTTTACGAAACTCAATGGGATGCATCAAAATTATCATCAGGATTATATTTCTATAAGTTACAAGCTAATGGTTTTTCTCAAATAAAAAAACTTATGGTGCTTAAATGATATTGCAATTCAAATTACTCGTAGTATTTATTTTCTTTTTCTGCCAATCTATAATTGCAGGAGATAGTTTACTATTCATAATCAGAGTTGACGATATACAATCAAGGAACACAACTATGGTTCCTCGAAGTATAATCCCTTTTGAAACAGCCGTTCAACAAAGAGGAGGTAAAGTAACCTGGGCAGTAATTCCGCACCGTTTAATCGAATCACAAAATGTAAATGGGGTTCTTCAAAATGAATTGCGTGAATCTATAACGCGGGGACACGAAATAGCACTACACGGTTATAACCATATTTGTCAGATTTGCGGAAGCAGCGGACACGAAATGTTCTGTCCGGCTCAAAATTTTAATATTCCTTACTCACAGCAAAAGGATTCGCTAATAAAGGGATTGGATATTCTATTAGACAGTCTGGGTGTTACTCCAAAATGTTTTGTCCCGCCCGGTCATCATCAAGACTCTACAACCTTTCAAGTTTTACTAAATTTAGGAATTGCATTTCTCTCCTCCAACGGGCCGACCAAGAACTTTATTTACAAAGATTTATTTAATTTAAAATCGAATAATGAGTACACCTGGCAGCTTACACAATCCCAGTATCAACAGAATTTAAGAAATGCTTTAAACGATATTCGCATTGCAGGAAAATCAAATAGTTATTACTGCCTTTTACTTCATGATCCATTCATAAGAGAAGGATACAGTAACGGGATTGTTGTTCAATGGATTGGCGAACTTCTTGATTCCCTCAATTTAGAATATGAAGATAAAATTATATATAAAACTCTTTCTGAGGCTGCTGATATTTTCAAAAATCAGATAACCAATATTGTTTCAAATGATGTCCTTTCTGATAATCATTATCGGTTATTTCAAAATTATCCGAATCCATTTAATCCAAATACAGTCATTACATATCAATTACTAAAGGGAAGTAACGTAACTTTAAAAGTATATGATATGCTGGGAAAGGAAGTTGCTACTTTGTTGAATAACGAATGGAAAGAAGGTGGTTTTTATTCCATCGAATTTAAAGGTTCAGTACAGGGCAACGCAATGCCTCTCTCAAGCGGAATATATTTTTACCAATTACAGGTTGGCGAGTCGATAAAGACAAAAAAAATGTTGTTGATCAGATAAATAAGCGTATTTGTAAAGAATTTTCATTCCCTTTTCACAGTAAAAAAATTCTTTCTTCCAAATAGTAAGAAAATCGTTTTCCCACCAATGAAAATCTAATTTTGATTGTTCGTTTGTACATTCTTGTACACTTTTCCGCACAAAATAATATCTGTAGAAAATTTAGATTTAGTGTATTTTAAAATAATTGTTTAAAAAATGACTTAAAAAATTAACATGCCTTCTCGAAAATTTTTCTTATAGATCTGGCATCATTGTTGATGTAAAGAACCGCATTCAAACCAATTACTAATGATAAGAAAGGAAGAAGAATGAGATACTTATATTTAATGATATCCATTTTGTTTATTTCAACCACTATTACAGGGCAAAATTTTATCCCCAACGGAGAATACATAATCATTTCGGCACAAAACGAAAAAGTACTCGATGTCTCCGGTGCGAAAAAAGATAACGGCACAAATATTACCGTGTGGGATTTTAACGGACAGGATAATCAAAAATTTAATCTTGAATTTGCCGATAACGGGGAATTAATTATTAATAGTAAACATTCGGGGAAAAATCTTGATGTTGCCCAAGGTTCTAAGCAAGACCTGGCAAATATTCAGTTGTGGGAGATTAACAACAGTCCTGCTCAAAAATTCAGATTAGAGACAGTAGAAAATACCGATATGTTTATGATTGTTAATGTAAACAGCGATAAAGCAATCACATTAGACCCGAACAGCGGTAATGTTTTTCAAATGAGCAAGCCGGCTGCTGATGGAAAACAAGGTGGAAATCTTAATCAATGCTGGAGATTCGCACAAAGACTCACATTCCAAAACGAAAGCTCCAAAAAGAAACTTGATGTTCAGGGAGGATTAAAAACCGCTGGAACTAAGCTACAGATTTATGATAGCAACAACTCTAAAGCACAGGCATATGATTTAATACCAGTTGTAAACTCAAACGATTTTTATTTGAGAAATATCAACTCGTTGAAGTATTTAACAGTAACAGACAACAACAACGCTCCCGGAGTAGTCATTGAGCAAAACGATTTCAATATAATGGCTCTTCAGAAATTTGAAACAGACAAGGTATCGGAATATACATATTACTTAAAACCTACTGGTTCATCATTTGTTTTGGGTGTGCAGAACAATAGCAATGTAAACGGTGCTTATGTAATGCTTGCAGATAAGCAATCTACGGCAAGCCAGCACTGGAAATTCTACAACTACGATCCGAAGAGTGCGTCACAACATGCGAAAGAAGAATTGAAAGATGCAGGGAAAAAAGCAGTTGATAATGTTAAAGATGCAGGGAAAAAAGCAGTTGATAATGTTAAAGATGCAGGGAAAAAAGCAAAAGATAAACTTAAAGGATTATTTAAGAAATAATTACCCCCTATTTAATGACAAAATCCTTTGGGTCATTCTGCTTGACTCGAAGGATTTTCTATTTTAATCAATTCCATTATTAATAAATAATTTGACTGTTCTTGTTTCTCTTTCTTATCATAAAAATATTATACCTTTCTGTTAATAGCTACTTTTACATCCGGTTTTATTATCGAAATTGAATAAATCTCACTAATTTGCGACACTTATTTTTAATTATTAAATTTTTATATGAATAACATTGGAAATTAAATGAACTACTGGAACTGGGAAATAGCCAACAAAGAATATTTAAAAAAAACTATCGAGAGATGCAGAGATAATAATATTATCCTTCCGACTTTCAATCAACTGAAACATCCGGAATTGATACCGGTAAAGATTAAAAAAGGACTTGAACCAATCGGAATGCAGGATATTCATCCTTTAAATCTTTTTCGCATTAATTGGGCAAATGATCCGGTTACAGGTAAAATTGGTGATATTAATTTTCTTGAAATACCCAAAGAGATAACTGGAGTAAAAGCAAGAATTGTCGGTCTCGTTGGAAAATTCTTTCCGACAGGCGCTCACAAAGTAGGCGCCACATACGGCTGTCTGGCTCCTTATATGGTAACTGGCAGGTTCGATCCCGAATATCACAAAGCGGTCTGGCCTTCAACCGGGAATTACTGCCGCGGCGGGGCTTTCAACTCTGCACTGCTTTCGGTTCATGCAGTAGCTATTTTACCTGAAGAAATGAGCCGTGAACGTTTTGAATGGCTTAAAGAAATCGGTGCCGAAGTGTATGCAACCTACGGCTGCGAAAGCAACGTAAAAGAGATTTACGATAAATGCCACGAACTTGTTGCAAAGAGCGATGAATACCTTATCTTCAACCAGTTTGATCAGTTTGGCAATTCAATCTGGCATTACGAAATAACCGGCTACACTTTTGAAAAATTATTTGAGCAGATAAAAGAGAAAACCCAGCGTATTGCAGGTTACGTTAGTGCTACCGGTTCTGCAGGAACACTTGCTGCTGGAGATTATCTCCGTAAAACTAATCCGTTTATTAAAGTTGTTGCCTCTGAAGCGCTGCAATGCCCCACTCTTTTAATGAACGGATTCGGAGGACATAGAATTGAAGGAATCGGAGATAAACATATTCCATGGATACACAATTCTAAAAATACTGATGCAGTTTGTGCTATTGATGATGAAGAACCTTTAAAAATTCTCCGTCTGTTTAACGAACCGGCTGGACACAAATTGCTTGGTCAGATGGGTGTTGATAAAAACACAATAGAAAAACTTCCTTATCTAGGAATTTCATCAATCGGTAACTTGATAAGCAGTATCAAACTTGCAAAGTATTACGAGATGAATGAAAACGATGTGATATTTACTGTGTTCACGGATTCATCCGATCTTTATCAATCACGCTTAAAAGAAATGAATGAGAATTGGGGGACATACTCTGAAACGCAAGCGGCAATTGATTGGAATTCCGTTATCAAATATCAGGGTATTGATTACTTCAAAGAACTTTCTTACTACGATAAAAAAACGATTCACAACTTAAAATACTTCACCTGGGTTGAGCAGCAGGGAAAAGATGTTGATGAATTGAATGCACAATGGTATGACGAAAACTATTGGGAAGAACGGTTTTCAGTTGCACCTAAGTGGGACGAGTTAATAAATAAATTCAATGATGAAGTCGGATTAAAACCATAAACGGTTAAAATGAAAACACTCAAGAATGTTTTTGTTAACACGCATGATAATTATCTGAAACTTGCCGATATTCTATTCGACAGCCAGATAAACCGTGTAGAATTGCTTTCTGTAAGAGAAATAGAATGGGGTGAAATAAATACACAGGATAAGCTGCTTGCATTTATCAGTTTGTTACCCGAAAGATTATCTGAACCGGAAACGAATAAAGATATTATTGATGGTAAATATTTTTTGGCGATACCGGGCGCTATTGATCCGCATGTACATTTCGATACACCGGGATTTGAATTACGTGAAGATTTTGAACACGCTTCCCGCGCCGCTGCATCTGGTGGAGTTACAACTATAATTGACATGCCGTGTACGTCGATTCCACCGGTTACTAATGCAGATAATCTAAAAATAAAACTCGATGCAGTAAAAGATAGAAGTCTTATAGACTTTGCATTCTGGGGAGGTATCGGTGGTGATTGTTTTTCCATCCCGGAGCAATTAAAAAAAAATATTTTCGAACTCGCAGAAAAAGGTGTGGCGGGCTTTAAAGTATATATTATCTCCGGTATGGAAGACTTTAAAGACCTGACTTATGAACAAATTGAAAATGTAGCGCAAATAGTAAAGAAAACCGGCAAACCGCTTGCGGTTCATGCCGAAGATAAAACAATTGTACTGACAGAGCAGAGTGACAGAATAAGTCGCGGACTGAATTCATGGCAGGATTACAATGCCTCAAGAAGTATTAAAGCCGAAACTGAAGCTGTAAACAAACTTGAAAAAATTGCCAAAAGAACCGGCTGCAGAATTCATATTGTACATTTAAGTTCTACCGAAGGATTAAAGATTGTAAAAGACTATCATTCGAAGAAGCAAAACTTTACAGCCGAAACATGCCCTCATTATCTCCATTTCACACAAAAAGATTTTGAGAATCCGGCAATCAGAAATTTTTTAAAGACTGCCCCTCCGGTAAAGTTTGAGAAAGACAGAGAATCGCTCTGGAGTGCATTGGCAGAAAACAAACTCGTTTTTGTTACAACAGATCATGCAGGATGCAACCCGGATGAAGAAAAATCTTCCGAAGATTTTTGGGAGGTTTACGGCGGAATTCCCGGCGTTGAGCATCGTGTACCGTATTTATTCAGTGAAGGATTTTTAAAAAACAGAATTGAAATGAACCAAACAATAAATTTATTATCAACCAATGCAGCGGATTTCTTCCAATTGAAATCGAAAGGAAGATTGCGGAATGGATGTGATGCGGATATATCCCTAATAAATCTTTGGGCGTCTGAAACCATTACAGCTTCAAGGATGCACAGCAAAGGAAGATATACGCCGTTTGAAGGGCTGCAATTAAATGCAGTTGTTGAGAAAACTTTTTTAAGAGGGAAGATGATAATGGACAGAGCGAAAAAATTCTTCGGTAAAACAGGTTACGGAAAATTTGTGGAGTGTAAATAATGAGTACAATAATTTCAAATGCATGGATCTGTTCTATAAGCAATCGAACAATTAAACCTGTTTTCGGAAACCTCATCATTGAAAAGGGGAAGATAAAATCCATTCAAAAAGTCGATTTCAATAAGTACTTAAATAATTCCGGTAATAAAATTGATAACTCCTTTAATGCGGGCGGAAGAGTAATTACAATCCCGAATGTAAATTTTCACGAGCATATCTATTCCCGTCTTTCAAAAGGGCTGCAAGTTTCAGGTGCTGCAGATTCTTTTTATAATATACTTGATAGTCTCTGGTGGAAACTTGACCGTTCACTAAATCTGAAAATGATCGAAGCCTCGGCAAAGATGGCAGTAATTGAATCGATCAGTAATGGTGTAACTTACATTTTTGATCATCATTCTTCACCTCTATATTCAAAAGAAAGTTTGAAGCAAATTGCCGATGTAGTGCAGCAGCACAATCTGAGAGGAGTCTTTTGTTTTGAAACCACCGATAGAAACGGCGAAGAGTTTTCAATTAATAGCCTGAATGAAAATATCCGGTTCTTTGAAAATGAAACCGGCGGCAACATTAAAAGTATGTTCGGATTGCATGCTTCATTTACACTTGAAGATACAACTCTAAAAAAAGTATCCGACTATATTTCAAAAAACGACATTGGTATACATATCCATCTTTGTGAAGATGCTGCCGATAGAGTATTGAGTAGAAAGAAATTCGGCAAACTACCACTTCAAAGACTTATTGATTACAAACTGCTGAATTCAAAAAGCATTCTTTCACATGCTATCCATCTAACTAAAGATGAATACAATAAAATCCTTAAATACGGAAGTGCGGTTGCATTTAACCCGGAATCAAATCTGAATAATTCAGTAGGGATTAATAACTTCAAAATGATTCCAAATAAACTCCCCATTCTTTGCGGAACGGATGGAATGCATGCAAATCCGGCGAAGTCGCTAAAACTAATATTTCTATTAATGCGTCATTCCGGTTTTTCATTTGAGGACACTTTCAATAGGATAATCAATATTTACTTTTCTCAGATAGATTTTGTCAAGCAATATTTTCCCGACTTCTCAACTCTAAACGAAAATGACAGAGCAGATTTTATTATACACGATTATATCCCACCTACACCTTTCGGTGAAAATAATTTTTGGGGACATTATATATACGGGATGCTTGATTCGCAGATTCATTCAGTAGTTCAAAACGGAAAGTTTTTAATGAAAGAGAAAAAACTTATCGGTATTGACGAACCTGAAGTATATAAAGATATTTTGGTGGTGGGAAAGAAACTATTTCAACAATTTAAGAAAACAGAAAAAGCAGACAGAGAAAAATCATGAATAAGTACAACACAATTAACGAACTCGCAAAAAAATATGAGTCATATACCGCAGAGAATCTTTCAAAGGTTATAAGGCAAAAATCATTAAGTACACAGGAAGAAGGTGTTGTTAATGAACTGAAACGTCAAATGGAAGAAGCAGGGTTTGATGAAGTCAGAATTGATAAACTCGGAAACGTTATCGGGAGAATCGGTAACGGTAAAAAAATAATTGCAATTGACGGGCACATTGATACGGTTGATTTAGGCAATCTTCAAAACTGGGGTTTCGATCCGCTGGGCGGTGAAATCAAAGACGGATTCGTTCATGGACGCGGTTCAGTTGATCAAAAAGGCGGTCCGGTTGCAGCTATTACTGCTGGAAAAATATTAAAAGAAATCGGCTTCCCTGAAGATGTAACCCTGTTAGTTACCGGGACTGTAATGGAGGAAGACTGCGATGGACTTTGCTGGAAATATCTTGTTGAAGAAGAAAAAATGAAACCGGATGTAGTGATAGTTACAGAGCCGACAAACTTAAATATTTATAGGGGTCATAGAGGTAGAATGGAAATCGAAGTTGAATTCTTCGGCGTTTCTTCACACGGTTCCGCACCGGAAAGAGGAAAGAATGCAATTTATATGGCGTCCATAGCTGCTTTGGAAATTGAAAAACTGAATGAAAGATTACTCTTCGATGAATTCCTTGGAAAAGGAACTGTTACAGTTACCGAATTCAAATCTTCCAGTCCGTCTCTCTGTGCTGTATCAGATTATACAAAAATACACCTTGACCGCAGATTAACCTGGGGCGAAGATAAAGAACTTGCTTTATCACAAGTGGAAGAAATTGTTAAGGATTTCAATGCTAAAGTGCATTTACTTGAATATAAAGAGAAAGGATTTACCGGTTACGAATACGGCATGGAGAAATATTATCCTACATGGAAACTTGAAGAGAATCACCCTGTAATAAAAAAAGGAGTTGAGGTTTTTACTTCTTTGTTCGGCAAAAATCCGGTTGTGGATAAATGGACTTTCTCTACAAACGGAGTTACTATTAATGGTTATTATGGAATCCCTGTAATAGGATTTGGTCCAGGTAACGAAGTGCTTGCACACGCTCCCGATGAGAAAGTACCGGTTGAACACTTGAGCAAAGCCGCCGCATTCTATACTGCGTTTGTTTTGAATTACTGATTATTTCTAAGACACAAAGGAATGAACAAGGAAAAATTCATGACGGCGGTAACTTCTAACTCTGCGCCTTAGCGCTTTTGCGGTGAAGAGATAATATTAATACAAAATTAAAGGAACTAAAACAATGACATCACAACTAAAGAAAAAACACTTCTTAACAGAAGACAATTGGACTAAAGAAGAACTGGATATAGTATTTGAGACATCATTCGACTTAAAGAAAAAATTCTACGCTGAAGAGCTGACCCTTCACCTTCCGCACAAAACACTATTCATGATGTTCTTCGAGCAATCAACTAGAACACGCAACTCTATGGAAGCCGGAATGACGCAGCTTGGAGGTCATGCACATGACCTTACTCCTGATAAAATGCAAATTACTCACGGTGAAGTTGCGAAAGATACTGCCATAATTCTCTCAAGAATGGGACACGGAATTGCCTGTCGTAACTGTTTCTACGGAATCGGGCAAAAATACCTTGCCGAAATGGCTCAACATTCTACAAAACCTGTTATGTCGCTGCAGGATGATATTTATCATCCATTTCAGGGGCTTGCAGACCTAATGACAATCTTTGAGCACTTCGGAAGAGATACGAAAGGTTTGAATGTTACCGTATCATGGGCTTATGCTGATACACACAGCAAACCTTTGTCTGTTCCGCAAACACAAATATTGTTATTCCCCCGCTACGGTATTAACGTTACAGTTGCTCACCCAAAAGAATTTCCTTTGAGCAAAAACATTGTTGACAAAGCAATGCAGAATGCGAAAGAGGGAGGCGGTAGTTTACGCTTTACTAACGATATGGACGGGGCATTTGAAGGTGCTCAAATAGTTGTTCCGAAAAACTGGGGTGGGTTCGGTTTTTATGATGTCGACCATTATTTACAGAAT